>ENA-UOWO01000670-UOWO01000670.1-activated-sludge-metagenome-genome-assembly--contig:-NODE-670-length-47937-cov-12.233512_pt1 | contig 47937 bp, 28 predicted proteins | sample MGYA00238148_ERZ761564 | MGnify/ENA primary metagenome ERZ761564 (study PRJEB28885, sample SAMN05720194) | activated sludge metagenome | isolation source: Anaerobic digester | place: USA... | reverse complement strand
TTTATGTGGCTTGCTCATATTTCAATTGTTCTATTGTTCTATTGTTCTATTGTTCTATTGTTCAATTGTTCTATTGTTCTATTGTTCTATTGTTCTATTGTTCTATTGCTGACTGCCGACTAAAAATACCCGTTCACCGGGCCGTAGGCATGGAAAAATCCGGTCAGAAGTACGGTATTGACGTCATTCTCATTAAACGCCACATTGTCGGCTACCAGTTTTTTCCCGATAGCATCCGACCGCTGCCCGTATTCCACTGCCAGCTTTGCGCCATTGGAATTCATCATCTTCATATCGGCAAATATTTTACCGAACGTAGCATCCTTGTCTTTCACCTTCACCGCTGCTTTCCAGGGTATCAGCGAAGAAGGGGCTTCACCGAGGTACTTATCGATCTTTTCTTTCATCGAACTGACCGGCACATAGGCCTTCGCTTGCGGATCGTAGATGGCCACCGGTTTTCCTTTTTCATATTTCAGGAAACCGTCTTTCTGGCTGCCGTCGGAGTATTGTCCGCCTTTCACGCCAAGTTCCAGCATCTTATCCAGCAGGCTGCTGTGAAGGTCTTCATCCGGCAGGAAGGGGTTCATTACGCCCATGATGAATGAAACGACATCAATCCCCACGTAATCGATGAGCTGGAAAATGCCCATCGGTCGGATCAGGAAGTCCTGGGTGATCCGGTTAACGGCATAGACCGCTTCGACAAAGGTCAGCTCCTTGGTGAGTTTTTGCGCTGTCTGGATACCATGAAGCGCATCGCGCATAAAGTGCCCGTTGCCGATGAATCCTGCAAAGTCGTTGGCCGGCACAACGATCTTGCCGAGGTTCTTTGCGTACACTTTGGCAAATTCGGTCATTTCGGCATCGGTCTGGCTGGTTACGATCAGTTCGACCAGCTTCTGCACAGCCGGCGGGTTGTAGAAATGGAACCCGAGGATTCGTCCGCCCAGCCCGGCTTCTTCGTCGATCAGGTGGATCGGTACCGAGGAGGTATTGGTAAAGAACCAGGGTTTCTCCGGGTTATTCTGATCGATCTGATTAAGGATTTTGACCTTCAGCGCCCGGTTTTCGCTGACCGCTTCGAACACCAGCGTAGAATCGTATGCCGATTCCAGCCGTGTCGTCGGCCTTACGATATTCATGACATCGAAGATGTACTGGTTGATGATCTCTTCATTCTCAACCAGGTCGGCGCGATCAGCATATATTTTACGCAGCGCCACTGTTTTCTTTTCGGCGATCTTCTGCACCTGTGCCCGAAGATACAGCATCAGGCCATGCAGCCCTTCCTTACTGACATCCATTGCGTTAAGCACAAACGCTTTCCCTTTGTTTTCCGGCTTGAGGCTCAGGTCGGCCATTTCAACGGCAGTCAGCAGCAGGATACCACTGCCCATCTTACCCGCTGCACCCAGCACGGTCACGTTTTGAAGTTTATTCGTATAATCCATATCTTAAATTATAAATTCCAAATTCCAAACAAATCCCAAATCGCCAAATCGTCAAATCGCCAAAGCGTCAAATCGTCAGAAGTTCGCTTTTCTTTTCTCCAGAAACGCCCTCATCCCTTCTTCTCCTTCGGCTTTGAATTGTGTTCCGAAGAATTCGGCTTCGAGGTTGCAGCCGTCTTCAAAGTGCATCATCCGGCCGGCGCGCGCCACGTATTTCACTTTTTTCACGGCCAGCGGGCCTTTGGAAGCGATCGTTTTCGCAATTTTAAGTGTCTCCTCCATCAGTTGCTCGGGTTCGACTACTTTCTGCACCAGCCCGATCCGGAGCGCATCTTCAGCATTGATCATCTCCCCGCTCATCAGAAGGAACAATGCATCGCCCAGGCTTGTCAGCCTCGGAAGCCGCTGTGTGCCCGCATATCCCGGGATCATTCCAAGGTTTACCTCCGGCTGTCCGAATTTTGCCTTATTGCTGGCGATCCTGAAATCGCACCCCATGGCCAGTTCGAGCCCGCCGCCCAGCGCAAATCCATTGACAGCCGCGATAACCGGTATCTCCATCTTTTCCAGGCTCCGGAATGTATTCTGCCCTGTCTTGGAAAATGCGATCCCCTGTTCCGGCGTCATATCCACCATCTCGGCGATATCGGCTCCGGCGACAAAGGCTTTTCCTTCGCCGGTGATGATCATAACCCGTATTTCCGTCATAGCCGAAACCTGTCGAATCATCGAATCCATTTCCTTAAAAAATAAAGAATTCAGTGCATTCAACGCCTGCGGACGGCTAATCGTAACAATGGCAATGTTTTCGTCGGTTTTCAGTTTCAGAATTTCATAATCCATAAGGCAGGAGGTTATTTTTGGATTCCCAAATTTAAAAAATTATTCCATTTCCAATCCATCCTTTCCTGAAAATCTATTCCCCCGCTCCAAAGTAAAACTAAGATCAGCCCATTTAAGTTCACAATACCACAAGTTCACAATACCACAAGTTCACAATACCACAAGTTCACAATATCACAATATCACAATATCACAATATCACAATATCACAATATCAAAATATCATTTAAACTTTTTTAACATTCATATGTTCTTTTCTATATGATTTTGCATTCAGATTAAAATGATAAGGACTGCAAAAAACATATCTCTCATCCTTGTTGTTGCCCTGCTGATCATTTCGACAGGAGGTTATTCTATTTTTCACCATGTATGTCATTGTGCCGGTGAAATGACAGCATCTGTTTTCCTGGAGCCGGCCTGTGAGCATGATAATTCCGGTAAAGCCTGCTGCCATAGCACGGAATCACATTCCTGCTGCATGGAAAAGGATAAAGAAACAGACCGTCATGCCTGTCATGATGGCGACTGCTGTGAAACCGACAGTCAATTTATTAAAATCCATGACTCTTATCAGCCTGTTACAGCGAATATCATTTTAAAGCCTTTTGTTACAGAGTCAGAATTATTTCTATTTGATTTTCTTCCTGAAAAAGAAACAAACCTTTTCCTTCCTGTTTACATAAACGATCTGCCGCCGCCCCAAACCGGGAAACAGATCGTTGTGGCCCAGCACCAGCTAAAACTCGATCATCCACTGGTTTAATTATATTTCTACTTCGCGATCCTTTGCATTCCCCTGGCGAATTTTTACGTGATTCTATTATCACACGAAGTTCACGAAGGGAGCGCGAAGGTCACGAAGAATTCTTCCAGTCATTTAGAATTAAATCAGTAATACAATGAAGATCAAAATAATATATCTGATATTATTAACCGCCATTTTCAATTTTGCCTCATTCTCTCAGACAGTTCAGGGATATGTTTACGGACTGGATGCAGAGAAACAAAAGATACCTTTACCCGGCGCAAATATTTTCTGGGCCGGCACTACCAGTGGAACTGCTGCCAATCAGGAAGGGTATTTTGAACTGAACCGTATTGATTCAGATATTCATATCGATATTGTCGCCAGTTTTGTCGGTTACAGGAACGATACCCTTTGTCCGGATCATATCCAGGGTCCGCTTGAGATCGTGTTAACCGAAAATGCCATGCTGAAAGAAGTCGAGATAGCCGAAAGAACACCCGGGGCACATATTTCCCGTTTTGATCCTGTGGTAACGCAGAACATAACCCTCGGCGAGTTAAAAAAAGCCGCCTGCTGCAATCTTTCGGAAAGCTTTGAGACCAATGCTTCGGTCGATGTCAATTACAGCGATGCCATTACCGGCGCCAAACAGATCAAACTGCTCGGGCTGGCGGGAAAGTACAGCCAGCTCCAGACCGAGAATATACCGAACTTCCAGGGACTGGCCTCATCCTATGGTTTGACATACGTGCCCGGTTCGTGGATGGAATCGATCCAGGTTTCCAAAGGGACCTCCTCGGTTAAAAACGGCTATGAATCGGTAACCGGGCAGATCAACGTGGAATATAAAAAGCCGGAAAACAAGGAAAAGCTCTTTGTGAACCTTTATGCCAATCATGCCGGAAGGCTGGAAGGGAATATCAACAGCTCCATCCGGGTCAGTCCGAAATGGAATACGGCTGTATTCGGGCATATTTCTAACCAATCCACGAAAGTGGACCATAACGGTGACAAATTCCTTGATGATCCTTTGTTTACCCAGATAAATCTTTTCAACAGGTGGAATTACCGGTCTGAAAAGATGGAAGGCATGTTCGGGATAAAATTCCTGAATGAAGACCGCAAAGGCGGGCAGGTCGATTATTATGCTGCCAAAGAACCGGTTTCCGATTCATTGTACGGGACAGAAATCAAAACCAATCGCCTGGAGGCATTCAGCAAGACCGGTTTTTTTCTGAACCGTCCTGAATCCAGCATCGGATGGATCAATTCATACATTTATCATGATATGAATTCGTTCTTCGGTTTGAATGATTATAAGGGAAAGCAGCATCATTACTACACGAACCTGATGTTTCAGACCTATATCAGCAACACTGCGCATACCCTGACAACCGGGGTAAGTTATGTTTTCGATGCTTTCGATGAAACGCTCAACGATTCCACTTTTGCCAGGACCGAACATGTGCCTGGGGCTTTTGTCGAATACAGCTGGACGATTCCGGAGAAACTGACGATACTGGCCGGCCTTCGGGGTGATTATGATAATATTCAAGGGTTTTTCTTCACCCCGAGACTCCATGTCAGGTACGGTATTTCAGAGCATACTGTTTTACGTGCTTCCGCAGGCCGGGGTTCACGGTCAGCCAGTGTCATTGCGGAGAATCTTTCTTTGCTCACGACTTCGAGGCGTTTTCTTATAACAGAAAAACTCAAAATGGAGCAGGCCTGGAATTACGGTATTAACCTGACCCGGTACATCGATATTCTTGGAAAGGAAATGACGGTCAATGCTGAGTTTTACCGTACCGACTTCACCAACCAGGTGATTATCGATAAAGAACAGGATATCCATCACATTTACGTGTACAATCTTGACGGAAAATCATTTGCCAATGCATTCCAGGTCGAGGTAAAATATGAATTGATCCGGCAGATGGATGTAACGGCGGCCTTCCGGTACAACGATGTAAAGATGACTATTGGCGATGAGTTGCAGAGCGAGCCGCTGGTCAATAAATACAAGGGTTTACTATCGGTATCCTATGCCACCAACCTGCGAAAATGGCAATTTGATGTGACCGGGCAACTGAACGGTTATTCCCGGATTCCATCCACCGAATTGCTGCCTGTGGAGTACAGGAGACCGGACTATTCGCCTGTGTATACTATTCTGAATGCCCAGGTGACTAAATTCTATAAAAAGTGGGAGATCTACCTGGGGGGAGAAAACCTGCTGAATTACACGCAGCATCATCCGATCATCGCTGCGGATGATCCTTTCGGCCCCTATTTCGATGCGTCCAATATCTGGGGCCCGGTTAGCGGAGTGAAAATATATGCAGGGGTAAGGTTTTTGCTAAAACATGATAAGTTATAAATTCCATTTAAAAACAAAGTATTATGAAAAAAATAATTGCATTAACAGGAATATTGGTTCTAGCCATTAGTATCTCATATCCCACTATGGCTCAGGAAAAGAAGAAAAACTACGAGGAGGTTCAGATCCAGACATCGGCGGTTTGCGGGATGTGTGAAGACCGGATTGAGACCAATATTTCGTTTGAGAAAGGGGTGAAAAAGGTCCAGCTGAATGATGACACCAAAATAGTCACGATTGGTTATGATCCGAGAAAGACTGCGCCTGAGAAACTTCGGACAGCCATTTCAAAACTTGGTTATGATGCGGATGATAAACCGGCGGATTCGGCAGCACATGCAAAGTTACCGGCCTGCTGCCAGAAAGGGAGCAAGCCGCACTAAAGAGCTTTGAGTTGGGTAAGAGAGTGATTTTGCCGGGGGTCAGGTATTCAAACCTTTTACTCGTGGTATACCCGGAATAAAATCTTTCAGGTAATAGGGCTCAAAGTAAACGGTATTTTCAAAGGCTTGTCGGTTGAATATATTTTCGGCAAGGTGGATCATATAGGTGGCCGAAAGCTGAAAATCATCTAGGAACCTGGCATTTGGATGGCTGGCCAGGAGTGGTTTGCATTTTTCGGCGCCATCTCCAAAGAACAGTACCGGGTGATCTTTCATTTCTTCAAGAAATGATCCTTCGTGAATGATTTCAGCCTTAATCTCCCTGACAAGATTCAGGTCGCTATCATAGAGGGCGTTATAGACTTCCATCCGGCGGGCGTCGATCATGGGGCAGAAAAGGGATGGCGTCCCAAGGGACGCCATCCCTTTTGCGCCCGCAGCCATCGATTCCAGTGTACTTATGGCAATTAATGGTTTGCCTGCGCCATAACATATTCCCTTTGCCGCCGATACTCCAATCCTCAGCCCCGTATAAGAACCAGGCCCTTTGCTAACGGCAACAGCATCCAATTCGGAAAATGCAATACCCGCCTTCTTCATCACTGCATCGATAAAAACAGTCAAAGTAACGGAATGACTGTTCTTTTCCCCCGATTCCATGAGCTCAACGACCCGGCCGTTGTCGGATAAGGCAACCGAACACACCTGCGTCGCCGTTTCTAAATTGAGAATGAGCGGCATAACTACCCTTGTGAAATGTTCCTGAAATTGATATTGAAACAGTTGCTTACTTCTCCTCCTCCGAATATAGGTCCTTCTTATCTACTACCTTTATAGGATCACCGTTTTTCAGTCTTTTGGATATGGCACGGTAAGGCGCGGTGATCACCTCCTGTCCTTCTTCCACGCCACTTTTCACTTCGATGTAGGTGATATCCTGGATCCCGGTTTTAACCTCCTGCAGCAACGCTTTGCCATCCTTTACCAGGAAAATATATTCCTTTACCTCGTCTTTAGTGGCCGCTAAGTCGATATTGGCGTCCTCTTCCTTCACCGTTCCTGTCGTATCGCTGCGTGTCGTTACCGATTGAATGGGAACAGCCAGAATGTTGTAAACCGTCTCGGTCTGGATATCCACCGTTGCCGACATCCCCGGCCGGAAAGGAGAGCGGATGGCGCTTGCGGTATCGATCATATCGGTATAAGATTCGGGAAGGATCCGGATCTTGACATTGAAGTTCGTGATCTGGTCGACGCTGACGCCTGAAGTATTTGCCGACGTTGATATCTCCGTGACGATGCCTTTGAATTTCTTGTCCAGGTAAGCATCGACCTCGATCTGGCAGGTGTCGAAAAGCGAAACCCTGACAATATCATTCTCATTTACTTCCACATTGACCTCCATGCTCTGCAGGTTGGCAATGCGCATGATCTCGGTACCGGCTGAAAATTGCGAAGCTCCCGTCACCCGTTCCCCGATCTCCACACTCAGTTTGGAAACGGTTCCGTCGCTGGGTGAAATTATTGTCGTTTTGAACAGATTTTCCTTCGCCTCTTTTAATGAAGCTTCGGCGCTTTCCACACCGTACTGCGAACTTTTCAGGCTCTGGAATGCCGCATCCTTTTCTGCTTTGGCAACTTCATAAGATGATTTGGCCGCATCAAAATCAGCATCGGAGATCACTTTCTGCTCCCATAATGTTTTGCTCCGGTTGAAGCTAAGTTCTGCATTCCGGAATTGCGCCTCCACCTGGGCCACCCGGGCCTGGGCATTCGATTCGCCGGCTTTTTGCGAATTCAGCATTGCCATCATCCGGTCGTAGTTGGCCCGGTAAATCTCCGGATCAATCTTGGCCAGCAGGTCGCCTTTTTTTACCTGGTCGCCCTCTTTTACATAAAGCTCAATAACTTCACCCGAGATGTACGGGCTGATCTTAATGTCTTTCTCCGGCTGTATCTTGCCATTTGCCGAAACCATCTCGATAATGGTCCGTTTTTCAACTTTTTCGGCGGTGACCTTGGTCCCTGTCCTGTCTTTTCCTTTGTTCATGGCCAGGATAACCAGGATAATAATCAGGATAACCCCTCCGATTACCAGGAAGAGATTTCTTTTTTTCTGGAAGAATTTCATACTGCTTGAATTAAGGTATGCACAAGAAAGATCAAAAGTAGGGCTTTTTTAAAGATTTTAAAGGGCATTTTAGATTTTTATAAATGATGATCCAAATTCCTTCCAACCTCATCCTCTTTTCGATATAATACTTTTATCTTTGATACTCATCATTATTTCCAATAACATGAGAATAATATCCAGATCCTTGCTGCCGGTTTTATGTCTTATCATGCTGAATTCCCTCTCAATAAATGCCCAGATCCATGCTCTTGAGGCCACACATTACGAGATCAGCATAACGGATATCGATTTCCAGTCGGGAGCCATCACTGCTTCGACCACCGTGAGCCTGACGCCTGTCTCCGGGCCCGTTGATGAAATAAGCCTGGAACTGATCGACCTTGCGGTGGGAGCTGTCTGGACCGGCAACCAGCCGGTATCCGATTTTGCCCAGACCGACAGCCTGATCATATTTCCACTGCCAACAGCGCTTCAGCCGGGAGATACCCTCGATGTCAGGATTGATTATTCCGGAAACCCTTACCATGAAGGCTGGGGAGGCTTTCATTTCGCCGGAGAATATGCTTTCAACCTGGGCGTCGGATTCGAAATCATCCCGCATAATCTTGGAAAGAGCTGGTTTCCCTGTATCGACAACTTCACCGACAGGGCCAGCTATGATGTTTATTGCACCCTGCCGGCCGGTAAGATGGCTGTCGGAGGAGGGGTCCTTGCCGGGACCTCAGACAATGGAAACGGCACCACAACCTATTACTGGAAGTTGCCCCAGCAGATCCCGACCTACCTGGCTTCGCTTGCCGCCGGCAATTATGTGGCTGTTTCCGATACCTTCAGCGGTATGAACGGGCAAATCCCCATCGATATCTATGTCAGGCCGCAGGACGCTAACTATGTTGCCGGCACCTTTGCTAACCTGAAAGACATTCTGTCAATCTTTGAAGAGTGCATGGGACCTTACTCCTGGGACCGGGTGGGGTACACATCCACATTGCTCGGGGCGATGGAACATGCCACCAATATCTTTGTTCCCTATGGAACCATCAACGGCTCTCTGGCCTATGAATCACTGATGGCGCACGAGCTTGCCCATATGTGGATGGGCGATAAAGTGACCTGCTCTTCGGCGGAAGAGATGTGGATAAACGAAGGATGGGCGACCTTTTTCGGCCTCTATTATGCCCTGGCTCTTAACCACGATACCAATGCCTTTAAACAGGGCATGCGGGCCAACCATGCCAAAGTACTCCAGTACTGTCATACTTCCTCTGGCGATGGTTCCTACTTCCCGTTGAACCAGATCCCCCAGGAATACACCTACGGCATGTCGGCTTACGAAAGGGGCTCAACCGTGGCCCAGGCGCTGCGGTTTTACCTCGGCGACAGCCTGTTCTTTGAAGCCCTGACCGGCTTTATCGATGAATTTGCATTTGATGATGCCTCATCCTATGATATGCGCGACTTCCTGACCGGTTTCACCGGGATGGATATGACCGGATTTTTCGATAATTATGTTCTGAATTCGGGTACGCCCCATTATTCCATCGATTCCTTCGATGTATCCAACAGGGACGTAGATGATTACGATGTAACCGTTTACGTGAAACAGAAACGGAAAGGGCCGGCATTCACTGGGAATGGAAATGTCATGGAAATAATGTTCTTGGACGGGAACTGGAACCGTTATTCCGATACCATTCACTTTAATGGTCAATCGGGCTGTTCCGTCAAATCGGTCCCGTTCCTGCCTTCTGTCGTGCTGGTTGATCCGGAAGAGAAAATGTGTGATGCTACTACCGATAACTACAAGATCATTAAAAATTCAGGAAATTACTCATTCGACAAGACCTTCTTCAGCCTGGAGCAGGTAACCCTCACCGATTCAGCTTTTGTGCAGGTCACTCACAACTGGGCGCCGCCCGACAGTATTAAGGATCCTGACTCCGGCCTGCGCATCTCCGATTATCGTTACTGGCGTATCGATGGTATTTTCCCTGATGATTTCCAGGCCAGGGGCAAGTTCTTTTACTCGGTGGGTGACCTTCTCGACAACAACCTCATTCTTACATCGTCTGATACGGTCATCATCCTTTACCGGACCGGGGCTGCCGACGACTGGCACGAGATAACCTTTGACAAGATCGGCCCGTGGAACATCGGGTATATTTTCGTCGATGATATCCAGCCGGGCGAATACACGCTTGCAGTCAGGGAAACCGGTGTCGGTATTGGGAGCCATACATGGGAACAGGCAGAAACCCTGGCTGTATTTCCGAATCCTTCCGGTGGCAGTTTTACTATTTCCACAGATAGCGATAAAGGCGGAGAACTGAGAATCTACAGCGATTCCGGAACGATGGTCAGGTCGATGACCGTCCACCCTGGCAAGAAGAAGATAAAGTGGACGCCGGGGAACATTGCGGCCGGCAGTTACTATGTTACATTCCATGAAGCCGGGCGGAATACATCCGAAAGCGTTACAATTATCTACTCACCGGGATTATGAGAGAATTGAGTGCCCCTTCCGGGAGATTGCTTTCGCTGGATGCCCTTCGGGGCTTCGATATGTTCTGGATCATCGGCGCCGAAGGGATCGTGCATGCCCTGAAAGAGGCCACAGGCTGGGGATGGGCGGTGTGGATGTCGGGGCAACTCGAACATGTGGAATGGAACGGATTCCGGTTTTACGATCTGATCTTTCCGTTGTTTTTATTCCTGAGTGGCGCTACCATGCCCTTCTCGCTGACAAGAAAGCTGGAACAGGGTATTCCTAAAAACAAGATCTATCTGCAAGTATTGAAAAGAGGATTGATTCTCGTCATCCTCGGCATGATCTACAACGGGCTGTTCCGGCTTGACTTCGAGAACCAACGCTACGCCAGCGTTCTGGCACAGATCGGAATAGCCTGGATGCTGGCTGCTTTTATATTTCTGAACACAAGCTGGAAAGGACAGGCGATATGGGTTGCGGGGATTGTGCTGGCGTACTGGGCGGCCATGAAACTTATTCCCGTGCCGGGATTCGGGCCCGGTGTGCTGACACGCGAAGGCAGCCTGGCCACCTATATCGACCAGATGCTGTTGCCGGGGAAAATGCATGAAGGGATCTTCGACCCGGAAGGAATCATGGTAAAAATACCGGCTACGGCAACGGCCTTGCTCGGCGCATTGACCGGATGGTGGCTCAAAAACAAATCCACCGGTGAATATGCCAAAGTGGGGCTGATGGCTGCTGCCGCGGTTTTCTTTTTCGTCCTCGCCTATCTCATCGGACTTTCATTTCCAATCAACAAAAAGCTCTGGTCGCCTTCCTTTGTTTTTCAGACGGCAGGCTGCAGCGTGTTACTGCTGGCCTTATTTTACCTGTTGATTGATATCTGGAAATTCAGGAGATGGTCATTCTTCTTTATCATTATCGGACTGAACCCGATCACGATATACATGGCTACCGGGATCATCAACTTCTGGCAGGTCTCGGATTACTTCTTCGGAGGTTTCGCCCGATTCACTACAGAAGGCTGGAACAATGTCATCCTTGTTTCAGGGATGGTATTGATAGAATGGCTTTTCCTTTATTTTCTTTACCGGAAAAGGATATTATTAAGAGTTTAGCCGGAGTTCTTCCCGCTATTCTCGTTCGAATATCAGATCACCCGGGGTAGATTTCAACACTTTCTTGATCTTAAACCAGGACATGATGCTTGACAGAACGAAAATCAGAACAACTGCAGTCAGGGTCCATTCGTTAAAGATTTCGAAGTATGTGCCGGGCTCGAGGCTGAAATCGGTCTTCAGGCCCTTCCGGAAGAAGTAGATAAGCCAGAGTATAGCCCGGCAGAACCATAAGGAGCCTGCCAGAAACACCGCGACAAATGAGACTAAAATCGATAAAAGCATATAGGAACTGATCAGGTTCATATAAATGAATTTTAATCCACTTGTACCGAATGCCATCAGGGTTCCGATGTTCATCTTGATCTTTTCCAGATGGCCGGCTATCACACTGGCTACGAAATAAGAAATAAAATATACGCTTAGTGCGATCAGGAAGATGATGATGCCGGTGGTAAGGTTCGCGACGTAATTATAATTTTTCATCGACATGATCTTCGCCATATCCATCCTCAGGTACTTGTATTTTGTCGTTTCAAGGAATTTTGCGAACTCCTCGACTTTATCGAGTTTATTGAAATGGATCATCATCCGGTCGAGCCTCGGATTGGTATTTTCCATCTCCGGCGGGCGTTTGTTGGGTTTATACAACAGTTCAAGGCCTGATACATCAATATTGAGACCGGTCAAAATGGTAATAACCGAATCGTACATCTGCTGAATCCGCTCATAATCGGGCTTTCTTCCCATGAATCCAAACTCTATCTGGAAACCCGGATGGGCATAAGTCATGGTCGGAGATTTAGTGACCGAATCGTTGCCGGCTTTTAATTCCCCTTGCTGGTCACTATTCTCTGAATATCCGGAATGAACGATAAACGGAACATTCTCAATGTACTCAGTAAAACGGACGAGGTTGAAGTTACGGTTTTTGAATCCCTGCGTAATCCCCGGATGGGATTTAACAATGCTTCGCAGCGTATCTTTCATCAGGGCTGCCTTGGCTGAGTCAGCAGTATTGTAGTAGATCATCAGCGAAGATGTATGGCTGGGATGGAAGGGATACTCTTTTGAAGGCTCATGATTGTCAAGCAGGTTCAGGTGTGCATACTCGGTGATGATAAAGTCGATATCCTGGTTCAAATCGCCCGGGATCTTCTTGAGTATGGCCCGGATGGGAACCGGCACCAGTTCGTAATTATCCGTGACTTCATTAAAAGCAATCTCACCGGTTGAAGCCGTATCGGGAGCGGAGGTATTCGTTGTCAGGATCTTGACCTTTAGGAACCGTGCATCGGGCTCCATTCCCAGTTTTTTTATCAGGGATTCGCTCACAATAAACCCGCAATCATAATCATTGAATAATCCCGTCTCATTCCCTGTAATAATATTATCCTTATCCTTAAATAACTCTTTCAACAGCGGATCGTTCAGTGTGATCGTCCGACCCGTGATCAAAGAGAGGTCATTGTTTTTCTTATTGTAAATCTCAACAGGGAAAATCGTGAAACCGGTAAAAACATTGATCTTATATTGATTCTTCAGTTCCGATTCCCTGTTATAATGCTGGATAATGGAAGCCACCTCGGATTGCTTTTCAGAGGGGACGGAAGTGGTGACGAAGTTCACAAACGGGTCATCCATTTTATCCTTCAGATAGCTCAAACTGCCAGTGGCAAAACCGATACCCAGGAAGGTCACAAAGAGTGCAAAGAAAAGCGTCCTGAAATGCGTCAGTTTCTTGCCGGCTCCCAGCAGGATCCCTCCTTCATTCCGTATAAAGAGCCTGGCAAAATCGGGATTATTAATATCGGCATTAGGGGTAGCCAGGTTATCATTTTTCAAAGTTATAATGCGGCTGAGCAACCGGCTGATGGAGATAAAAAGGAAAAAGAAGAATGAATTTTCATTTTTATAAATCGATTTTGTTGATCCTGAGACTGCCAGTTTATCTTCTCTTTCAAAGAATTTCAGTAATACCGACAGCATGCTTCTGAGTTCACCGTCGCCCAGGGCTTTTTCTCCTGAATCAGTTTTTCTTCTCCATGATTTGGCTTCGGCTTTTTCTGACTCCTCACCGTTTTTAGCGGCTAAATTAGTTCCTTTGGCTTCCAGGATCGATTCAAGTTCATTAAAAAATGTTTCATCGAAGAAGTTCAGCCCCCTGATACCTGCCGACCGTTGTTCCGGGTTCTGCATCAGGAACAGTATCTTACGCAGAAGACTGTTTACTTTAATGTTCCGGATCTCGGAAAACCTGACTTCTTTTGCTTCAAACAGGGAGTACATCTTTTGAAAAAAACCGGGCTTAATTTTAAATTCCGATTTTGATTCCTTTTCGAGCTGTTGAACAGCATCCTGGACCAGGATCTTAAATCCTTCGATCAGTTCGGGATTGTCCTTAAAGGCCTTATGGATTTTCGACTTGAAGATATAAGATTTTGCCGGTCCTGATTTCTTCTGGTGGTCTTCTCCCCTGTAGAAGACATTCTCGGGTTTAATATCTCCCATGTCTTCTTTGGTAATGACAATGATCCTGTCGGCGAACTTCAGTGCCAGGTCGATGTCATGAGAAACGATAATGGTAGATGTTTCCGAGTTCGTGCCGCGGATAAAATCGGAAAGCAGCTGAAGTACTTCGGTAGATGTTTCCTTGTCGAGGTTCCCGGTAGGTTCGTCACCGAAAAGGAACTGGTAATCAGGAATAATGGCCCTTGCAAAAGCGACTCTTTGACGCTGACCACCGGAAATATGCTGGGGTTTAATACCCACATCCAAGTCGCCCAGGCCTAAGAGCGAAAATATAATCAGGCTTTTAAGATAGGCTTCACTGTATGAATTTCCATTAAGCATATCGGTAATGCACACATTATCGATAGCGGTAAAATTGTTCAGCAGGTTTGTGTTCTGGAAGATGAAACTGAAATTGTTCAGTCTTATCTGATTGAGCAACGCCTCGGTATCTTTCTTTTTTTCCCAGATCTTCTTTTTGAAAATATTAAGTGGCTCTTCATCTTTTTTGAGATGAAAATTTATCTCCATCTCTTTCGTATCAACCGGGAAAGTATCGTTCATCATTCCAAGAGTTTCCAGGAGTGTGCTTTTCCCTGATCCGGAGCGGCCTATAATAAAAGTGATCTCTCCCTGTTTAATTTCGAGATTTCTTACATGTAAGACCTCTCTCTCAATCGTCTCCTTCTTAGAAATCTTGGTTTTATAAACGAAAGAGGCATTTTTAATTTCTATACTATTATTCATGATATAACAGGTTTAAGAAAAAATCGTCGCTATTAGTTTACAAACGGCATTAACTCAACGGGAATATAATATGCCGAAAAAGTGCCGAATGCAGTCGTTACATAATCCTTATATGAAAGATTGGTTATTCTGTTATAGGACCGGTAAATTTCAGTATAGAACACATCAAGACATTCATCCGGACATTCTTGTTCCAATCTGATCTGACGAATGGTTTTGCTAAGGCAATCCCTGTATCTGCTTGAGAACTTCAATCCGGGGCAATCGATGATTTTTGCAAACAAGACGCCAATGGTCAGGTTTTCATAATTAGTTTCATCACCGGCATAGGTGCGGGCCAGCGTCATGAATGCATTATAAATCAATTGTCTTCTCTGGTCTGCAGAGCCCTGGTTTCTGAAAGCGTTAATCACCTGCATATAATCTCTTTCGAGATTCTTCTTGGTTTGCGCGATGGTCAGAATCTCAAAAGTCCATAAGTTGTTATTGGAATTATTGATTCTGAGAGGGGTAAATCCTTCAAAATACAACTGCAGTTTACCCTGGAGGAGTTGTTCCAGGCGCCCCCCCGGAGCGGTAACATCCTCCCTGGGATAGATCTTTTTAAGTTCGCCGACGATATAGCCGAGGGTCGTAGCAATCGGCCCCAAGTTGGCCGCATTGTCCTGGGAAATATTATATTTTCGGAGGATTTCATCCCATGACATACCGCTGTAAAGGATTTCGTGGATAAACTTGTTGACGAGCGATACATTTTTACTGGATGCTTTGATAGATGCAATGATGAACTCGGTAAGCCTTGCCGCGTCGATCTGGCTGCCCTTGTTGCAATATACTTTGTTGGCCAGGAATGGCTGGTCGAGTTCATATAAGTTATAGGATGATGTCGATTCCACTTGAACCAGCCTCACAGAACCTTCAAGGTCGAGATTACGGATGCCCTGTATCTTTTTCTGGATCATTTGAGCCGATCTCTCACTGATGGTCGACATTTGTTCGCAAAACTCGGTATAGCTGATATTGTCGGGATTCTCCTGGGGATTCTTCCAGTGGGTTTGATAAGCGATAAAATTGCAATTGTTTTTGTATAAACCATAGACCAGGCTGTCGATTTCGATATATACTTCGTCTTCAGGATCGTTCCGGTCGCCGGCATCACCGATGAGAATGATCAGGTTATTCTCCTCTTCATGGCCAACCAATACATCCTCGATGGCATAATAGAGCCCGTTGAATACGGCTTCGGGGATATCGCGGTCGTTCCTGTTTTTTATGTCGCTGAAATTGGATGATATCCAGTTTCTTGTGGCATTAAAGTCCTGAAGAGGACTGGTTTCCACAAGGTACTCGCCTTCGGCAAGATCGCGGTAAACAACTGCGCCGCACTTAACGGTAACCCTGTTCGGGTTATCAGGGTCGGAGAAGTCGGGATCTTTGCTGATGATCTTATGGCTTTCGCTGATGGCGTTGGCAACGGCTGGAAAATAATTCTTCATGCTATAGGTACCATCGATGACGAAGACCAGGTTCAGGCTGTTTTTCGTCCTGTTCTGGCGCTCCCATTCCCTCAGGTTATCAATTAATGCCTGGATCTGTCTACCCTGCGCATCGGTAATATCACCCAGAACACCAACCTTCATGATATCGATATCGTTATTATGTTTGTCAAGGTAAGGCAGCCTGAATTTCGAAGGTGGCCATCGATTATCAATTTCTTCATTCCATACAATAGGTGATCTGTCAAAGGAAGTTTCAGCATAACCCTTTAGGTTCGCGTAAGTCAATAAGACGGAGTCATAAGCCTTGGCCAGCGAATAATCAGTATATCTTGAACTGGTATCGAGAATAGCCGGCTGTGTGCCCTGGGTCCTTCTTTCAGTTTTTGCTTCAGGTTTATAATTAGGCAAAAGGCATCCCCGGGAATCCCACTCGGTTACCGATTCTTTGGCAATCCATCCGATGATCGATTCTTTGAGATAAGCTTCAACGTCGACCGAACAGTCTTCGCGTCTGCCCAGCAGTAATGCATTTCCACTTTCCTTGTAAACATATAAGATCTCATAGACACTGCTTTGTTCTTTTGGGTTTCTCTTTGTCAGGTCAGGGTCGAAATAAAACCGGAACTGGCTGCTGTCTCTGTTAGCATTAGCGCTGGCTCTGTCGATCGTATTGATGATCATTGCTTTCTTGGAAACCATGTTGGCTTTGCGTTCACAATGATCCAGGATGATCAGGTCATCCTTGTCCATCCAGCCCACGACCTCGCCATCCAGCTTTTTAACTTTGAGCCTGTTGTTATCTTCCGCAACCACATTAAAAGTTTCCAGGAACTTCACGTTGCTGCTTATCACCGAACCCGCATCGCTGTATACAATATTGCCTTTCCTGTTGGAATAAACGAACCATCTTGTCGTTCCGCGCTCGTAGCTGGTCTTTCCAATGATCTCATTCACACTGTTGATCAGCTCGGAATTTGGTTTTCTGATCAGTTCCTGCCCGGATACCATTTGCAGGCTTAAGAAGAAGGAACTTAAAATTAGCAGTTGGGATATGTATTTTTTCATTGCAGAAACATTATTTGATTAAATGAATAATATTAATATTGATATCACTGGGAGATTTTCTCATATTCAAATTTCTTTCAGTAAGATAGACATTGAAATCGAATTGTGAGGACCTGAAAGGAATCTTCGAACAATATTTATCGGAAAGGAAATGGATTAAAGCCCTTGTATCAGAAAGACGTTCCGAGTCGTAACCATAATACTTCTCCGGGTCATTAACAATAAAATTGAAATTGACAAAACGTCGCTGGGCATTCATCCTTTCATCAAGATTCAGGATAGGGTTCAGGATATTATCAATGTTACGAATATCATCTTCATAAATCAGGTTCTGAGAGCCATATTCTTCTTTTAATTTATAAAGAAACTCCTGCCAGTCGGTAACAACATTTTCAGGCAGATCCTCTCTTGAGGCGAAGTTGCAGTAAGCTATCGGCTTACCGGCCTCAGAACTCAGGTACACCAGCAGTTCTTCCTGGTTGATGATGGCATTATTACCCAGATCCCGCACCAGTTCTACGATTTTCCTTCTTTGTTCCAATGTTTCAAATTTGTTGTAAAGTGAAACATAGACAAATGTGAAATCAGGCAGCCGGTTCACGGTCAGATCGAGTGATTGACGGTTTTCAGCAAGCCTGTTCAGATTATCGAGCGGAATAACCAACGGATTGGTATTTACGCTATTGAATGCGATCGTATCGTTGCAAACCACATCATAACCGAATGGCTTTTCGATGACGAGGTCGCTTTTAAAGGTGACTTTGCCGGCTATTTTCGGGTACTCGTATTTTAGAATATGGGTCTTAAAACCGGCAAATTTTCCTTTCGTCGGTTTTTTCGCCCAATCCGACTGTATCTGGTAATTGATCGCTTGACGTTCCATTTCCATGCTTTTCCCGGCGATCAGATTAACGTTCAAAGCCATTTTCATCCTATTATCATTCTCAAGAGTATAGGCCGTTTTGACTTTGTAGCGATCCTTGGCTATATCCGGTAACTCAATGGATGAATAGGGCACACGCGGGGCGTGGAGGTTCAGAACCAGCCCGGCATTGACTCCATATGACAAAGAGCTTGTTTTAGCAGCAGTAATAAATGGATTGATCTCCCCGATCCGGCCTGACAGGATAAAATCTTCAGTTGTTTCAGCCAGGCCCGAAAAATTGTAATAGAGGCTTGGGCCAAAGTAAAACTCGAGTGATTTGTAGATGGGGATGGAAACATTCAGTTGTGTGGAGAATCCAATATTGATCTTACTGTAACTCGCGACAGAACTATTATCCGTAAAAGTCGTATCGTTAACAAAACCATATTCCGGCAGGTTATCGATAATAATAGTTGTACTGTCTTGTACAACAGGATTGAAGAAACGGTAACTTCCTCCATAACTGAATGTGCCTTCGTAAGGATCACTCTTTCCACTCAGGTTGTACTGAATATGCGGCCCGATCCTGAAATTGATGCCGATCCCGCGCTTATAGGCCAGGTCTCCTGTGAATGATCTTTTTACGTACTTATTTCCCCACTTGGGAGGAAATTCCCAGTTCATACTGAATAATACCGGTAGAGTCAGCTGGTCCAGTGAATTGGACTGGCTGATGTCATGTCCGGTAATGATTTTCCGGTATGGGTAGTTATCTATATCAACTGCTGGAATCGGCCGATCGGCAAAACTTTCCAGATCGGTAGAAAAATTGACCTTGTCATAAAGCAGTCCCGAGGCCAATCCATACCGGAAACTCTTTTTACCACCCAAATCCCAGCCCAGCAGCAGTCCAAAGCGGGTTTGATTGCCCGAACCGTCAAGGCCTGCATATTCCTCGCGGATGTCTTTAAAATTCAGGTTGTAGGCATTGAAATGGGCATTAAACTCCAGCTTATCCGGAACCAGTCCGTTGTAAGCCGTTTTATTGTCGGCGGCCGTACCTTTTGCTTCAATTCCTATGATCTTTATGCCCGGAGAATTGCTATAACCGATAATATAATATATCTGCCTGACGGGAGAATTGAACTTTGGAACAGGCCGGTTTGTACGCAGCATGTTGTCGATATATATGGTTTTTTCAATTTCCACGATGTAGAGGATGTAAGATGAATATTCCCTGACATCAATAATTTCAGCATCAGAAATATAAACATATAATCCTATGGGATATAACTCACTTACTTTCTTAATGTATTCAGCAGGAGTGATATAAAGTGACATGTCTTCATCCTGAGCAATGTCATTAAAAATCAATGTTTCCTTAGATAGAAAAAAATTAGTGAATTTTTCTGCTGCTGCAGCTGAAAACCTATTGGTAGGCATTGTGTCGGAATCATCAAATTCACTGATGTCAACAACTCTCTCATAATCAGCCAGGAAATTCCTTACCTCGAAAGGAACATTTTGGGCGTTCAATATTCCAGATGATCCGAAGAACATTGCAAAGCACCAAATTGAGAACCATTTATTCCAGGATTTCATATTCGCCTTTTTCATCAATATCATATTTAATTTCTTTAATGTACGCTTAAGATATCATTGTAACGGCGCAAAATCAATTTAGATAGAATACTGCGCTACAGTCGGAAAATGGGGGGATGACCTCCACACCGTATTCAAAACTGTTTTTATCAATCGGTTCACCGAAAAGATGATATGGCTCTTTCGTCTTGTATTGTTCGAGGACCGTTTTGGTGACCGGGTCCATTTTCATCCAGAGAAAGTCGGAATTCTCCTGGTGATCGATCAGCAGGACGAGCAGGCGGCTATCGTCCTCTTTCTGCAAAACGGTTCCATCGACCGGCGCCTGGCTGCTAAGTACCAGGAAACTCTTCCTGACATCTGCCGAACAACCGTTAGCATCGGTCACCATTAGTATGGCTTCATACTGTCCTGTAGGGAAATTTTCGTCGCAATCGAACGTTATCTCGGTCTCTTCACTTGCCAGGACGTTGTTTGCTCCCCTGATCTCCCACAGATAACTTTCAAAGATATCCTCGGTGTAGAAGGTCAGGTTGCTTTCAAATCCGCAAAAGACGTCCTTTGTATACTTAATTACAGGTTCGGGAAGTGGCAGGATTGTCACTACCGCACTGTCTGCCGCTTCGCAGTCCGACGGGTTGGTCAGTGTCAGTTTCACTTTATAGTCGCCCGGCAGCAGGAAGCGGTGATTGATATCGCGGCTGATGTATTTGGAGCCGTCTGAGAATTCCCAGGCCCAGCTTTTCATGGAGGCGGCGTCCGGGCTGGTATTCGTAAATCCGGTAATATCTCCGAAACAATAATTCTGGGAGGTAAACGAAACGACCGGAAGCGAATGGATCACCATGGATGCTGATTCACTATAGTAAAGATCGCTGACTGAGCATCGGAAATCAGCTCCGTCAAGGGAGGCGTCGCCGTTTATTGTAACCGTCAGCATAGAACTAAGCTGGGTATTGGTAACCTGGAACGTGCCGTTATTTTGTACCGGTATCCAATCGGCAGCTCCGGCGGGTTTGTACTGCCATTCGAAGAAAAAGCTGTTTTCAAAGAACAGGGTATCCACGCCGGCGTCGAACACGGCCAGGCCATTCAGACAGGTTTCGGTATCCTGCGGCTGGGTCCTGAAAAGGCATTGCTCTTCCTGTCCGAAAAGCATCACCGAAGTGGCCAGGAAAAATAAGGATAGTATGAATTGTTTCATATGGCAGGGCTATTTAATTTTAGTGTTAATAAGGTAAGCAGCGGAAACAAAAGCGCTTGGGGCACTGATTTTCAAAGATGTGCAATTCTTGAAGAGGTTGTCCACTTCTCCCTCCCCTTTCGACAGGACGAATTCCTCCCCGGATGATTCGGAAACCAGGTTGCCAAAGCCATACATGTACCCGATACCGAAAGATAGGTGGAACTTATGGCTCATCTTCAGGTTAAGGCCGATATCAGCATAGGCACAGAAATTGAATTTGTTTATTCCAATTTCATTCTCACTGAACTTCAGGTCAGTATATTTTGTGAAACCATATTCAGGGACATTCTGAAGGAGGAATTCTCCGCTGGTCCCATTGGGAAATTCGATATCGGTAAAATATCCTTCATAATTGACAAATCCTTCGCTGCCTGCTTCAGGTTCGATTTTACTATTGATGAGGAAAGAAGCCTGAGGCCCTATTGAGCCGATCAGTTCCGTATTCTTGAACAACCGGTACCGGAGTTTAATGAGCAGATTGACATCCGCATAATCCAGCATCAGGTTTTCATGGATATTATCGGCATATACATATTTAGTATAGTTCTGGTCAAAAGGTTCGGAAAATTCCGTAAATGAGGCATTGTAATCAAAAACCTTACCGGTCGCGTTAAACCTCGACCAGCCCGCACCCATACTCAGTCCTTTTGTAAATCTTCTTGGCCCATCGTTAAAATAATAGTTGAAATCGATATGAACCCCGAGATAGGGCTGAAACTCCTCTGTTTGCTCAAAATTATTGATGTTTGAAAAATCGGCTTTCAGGACACTGGTTCCTATGTAAGGCCTGATCGAAAGGTAGTATTTATTTCTTTCAGATGTAATTTGACGGACATCTTCAATAAAAACCGATTTGTCAATAAAACTATCGTAAATTTTATAGATATATGTTTCCTTTATTTTGTAATTGTCTAATAAAAAAAGGAAGATAACCGTAGTTCTTGTATCAAGTTGCCCGGCAAATCCGGCATCTTCCTCGAATAAATCGTCAAATGCCGCATTCTGATCTTTGGTTATCTGTTGTCTTGCCACAATTTCGTTATACCTGGGGATATAGGGTTCTCCGAACAAATTGAATTTATAAAAGACCTGAAGGCATAACAACTGAGGATCAATATAATAATTATTCCAATCTGTTTTCGGATCCATATAACCCAGTTCGAGAGTTGTAATGCAACTGTCGTTACAATACCAGGCTGCCAGTGAGTCGAGGAATTGGTCGATGGGAACAATAAAATTTTCAGGCAGAATATTTGTATCTTTTGGAAATGATGATAGTCCGAATTCTTTTGAAGGATCAATAATATTGGGACTGATATGTTTGAAAGAGGGGTCATTATATTTATAGAACATGGTACGGGTCCGATTGAGTGCAACGCTATCAAACCGGAAAGAAGTTTCGCCGGCCGAAGTGTAAATGCTACTGATCTGCCTTGTAAACTTTGCAATAGTTTCTGAGACCTGATCGCTTACCTCGGCCTCCAGTTTCGCGGGGATCTTTTGGCTGAATCCGTTAAGGGCTGCAAAGGTCAGCAGGATGAATAGTGTATATTTAACGCGATTGTCCATCATGGGTTATTTTAGATTTTAATAAACAATGAATTTATAGGATCCTGACAGGTTATTACCTGAAAATACCACGTAATAGATCCCGCTTTTAAAATCACCTGTTTCCAGCCTGACCACTTCCCCGGGAAGGAATCCGTCATGGTTGATCCTGCTTATCTGGCGGCCAAGCACATCGGTTATGATGATCCTTCCTTCCTTCACAGGCTTCAGGATTTCACAGTTTACATCCCCTCTGACCGGGTTGGGGAAAAGCTTAACAGCCGGTTGTTCTGCACCTTCCCCGATCAGGTCCGATTTGGGGACGGCAGGTTTGGTATAGATATGCGAATGGGTACTGCAACTGGTCGTATCGTCGGCGGTCAGCACGTAAAAAGAGTCACCTGCGGCGGGTATAAAGTCGAGGACGTAATAGGGATTCGTGGTCCTTTCATAAAACACATTACTTCCCCCAATCACACCATACCAGTCGAATACTTTAACGCTGGCCGTGTCGGCATTGCAGAAAAGCATTCTGTCATATAAGGTAACATAAGCGCTGTCTTCAGGTGCCCGGTTGAATGTGATGTGCACCATATGTTCCAGGCTGGCGGAACAACCCTTATCGCTCAGGGCTGTCACATATATCGAGCCGTCGCCCTCTCCTTTCCAGTCAATGGTCAATTTATTCCCGTCATAATGAAACTGTTTAATTATTCCTAAAGGCGGAAGTCTGAACAAATCTTCAAACCCCGTCCCGGTCACTTCATAAACCGCGCCGTGTTCAAAGCCGCAGGCTTCGTGCGGAAAACCGGCCAGCGTTGTGGCATCGACGGCAATGACCGGAAGCGGATCAAAGGAAACTGTCCGCTCCACGTTGTAATACATTCCATCCACCGGGTACTTATAGGTGATAAGGGTGGAGGCATTCTGAGTCAGTTCGGGATTAAACACATTAGACGATCCGACTACGCATTCGCCCGAGAAAATCCCCCCTTCCGGCCTTCCTTCCAGGTCGTACGCCGTATCGCATTTGCACACGGCATAGTCCTCATCGTAACGGAGTTTAAAATCAAAGATCAGGATCCTGATCTTGATTTTATCAGAGAACTCATCGGGAAGATTCACATCCGATTTCTGGCCGTAAGCATAATATTCAAGTTCATGCAAGCCGTACGACAAAGAGGAGAGATCAACACCGTGAATATAAGTCCCGTTACGGGTATCGGCTATATTAATCGGTTTAACATTTCCATCGATAACTTCCACTATCCCGTCTATCCTGTCATCACCATCCGTCGGTGCGGGCAAGTTGAACAATGAGGCATATAACCTGAAATCAAGCGTCACCTCTGTCGGATTGACCAGCAGCATGTTTTCCGAATAACTGCCATTGTTGACGGTCAAACACTCCATGACCGGCTTTGAATAATAATATTCAGCCGTATCATAGAACTGCTCATCCCATACGGTTACAAAATCCAGGATAATCGTGGTGACATCCTTATCTGCCAGAATGGATGGATAATCCAGTTGCGAATAATAAACCCCGCTCTGGTTAGACCATTCAAAATCATTGGCGGGCGCTTTAAATCCATTGAACCAATATTCAGGATTTACGTTGATATCTCCTTCATTAAAACCCTGAATCCTGTTCCTGACATAGGGATTATTATCATCCATGATACGCATCACATCGCCATAGACCCTGCCTTTTGCCGGAAACCAGAAAACCTCCTGCTGGCAGAAACCGAAGAGAGTGAATAGTGAAAAAATGAGCAATAAACTTTTCTTCTTCATATGTTTATTCAATTATTATTTTTCTGTATGATTTGATTTTTGAATCAAACGGCTCAAATATCAGAATATAAATGCCACCGGGATACCGGCCGGTATTCAGTTCATATCGCTTTCCGGGGTAAATGTTATCCGTAAACAGGATCTCCCCCAGCGGGTCGACCAGGCTAAAACGCATGACAGATGCCGTCTTCTCATTTTCAATAAAAATTTTCTCATTTGCCGGTACCGGCCAGATCTTCAGCTCTGAATCAGCCATCCCGGCAATCCCTTCGAATTTTATATCAATCCGGTTGACTAAAGTAAACGGAAAACCGCAGGAATTGCACAGATTCTGCATTTCCACATCGTATTCCCCTTTGGGAAGGTCTGTTACATTGAATGTCAACTGGAAAATATTGCCGGCGTATGTTATCCCCTGGATCGGCACCGTGTTTCCGGTTGCGACCGATCTCAGCCTTATGAAATCCAGGCTGGTTGCAACACTGCCTTCTTCTATTAGGTAAAAATCAACTCCGTTGCAGTAATAAGCCGGGTCGTTCAATTTTACGTCAAACATCACATTACCAGGATCAAGGATCATATCAGGCGGTGCAATCTCCACCAGTTCCAGCACATTTTCGAGGTTACTGTAATGGAACCGGATCAGGCATTCATATTCGAATGTGATATCGCATACGGTATCATAGCCATTGTACACAACGGTAACGGAACGCAGAGAAGTTGTGTCCGCTTCCATATCCAGGCTGAATACAACCTCCTCATAGCTCTGGTCGGTTATGTTCTGGCTCGCAATTCCGATGGCATCCCGGAATGACCATCCAAACTTATAAGAACTGAAGAAAGGCATATCCAGACCCTCCAGGTGCAATACAATATTGTTCAGTTGCACCGGACAATTGTCATTCAGTTCGATGGTCGCTCCGCACTGGTAGTCGCTCCCTTCGTAGGAAATCTGTGACCCATCCAGCGTTATTTCATAGAATGTACTGAACGTATTATTACCGATAACCGTTATGCCCTCGCTTTCATTTGATGCCACCCCGGTTACAGCAATGAGTTGATCCTGAGGAAAATAACCGATAAACTCATTTACAGATCCGGTTTTATGGATCTCATCGAAAATATACCATGTATAATCCGTAAACTCATCTCCTTCATTCAGAGCAAAATAAATTCTGTACCGGCCACATTCACCGTTATATCTTTCGATAATGATGGTACGGGAATACTGGTTTGCCAGGGGAATAGACAATTGTTCCTCATCCCAGAGGTTATAGCGGCCGCCGGAAACACCCAGGTCGCAGGTTTCGGTTCCTTTGCCGATGGGGTAATCAATCGAATCGTTATACACAGCCTCAGGAATTCCGGCATCGATAAAAGCGAAGTCGTTATCATTAAGATTATAAGTGCCATCGACGAACTGAGGCGGCGGGTAGCGGAAGCAATTCATCGTATCTATCTTTTCTGTAATCAGGCCTTCGATATAGGAGTGCCGGATCTCGGCAAAGTCATTTACCAAAGGTGTTTCGGGAGTTACATTCTTTGAAAAGATGGAATTGACAATGGTCAGCGGTTCACTGTTCTGATCCTTGTAAATAACCGGATTATCCTGGGGTATTTGATTCAGGAATGTACAATTCTCAAAATAGACATTATCGTGGTTTTTAATCCAGATGGTTGATTCCCTTTCGGTTATCGTGTCTTTTTCGTAAAAATTATAATCGAAGACCGTATTGTAATAGTTGGATTCCGGCACGTTCCAGGTTAAGATGGCCGAAGCGCCCACGACGCCGCTGAGGTTTTTCCCCTCATTGAAATTGCTTCTGAAAATATTCCGCACGGATTCGAACCGCCCAATGTTTCTCAGATCGATCGCACCGCCGCTGAATCCCGCGCCATTCATCAGGAATACGTTTTCAGTTGCATAGATGCCTCCTTTGTTCATAAGGTCGTAATAAACGGCCCCGCCAAAAGTACTTCCATTATTATAGAAGAAATTATTGTCATACTTCACCGACGGGTTCAGTGTAGCATCAGTATTCTTTGCGAAGACAGCTCCACCCACCTCTGCATTTGAAAACCGGAAATCATTTCCGGATCCCTCAAAATACTTATTGTTCAGGATACACAGACTGCCTCCGTATGATTGAATATTGTTCTGCGTGGAAGTGGTGCTGGCTGAATTGCTTATAAACTCATTTCCATCGAAAACAAGATCATCAATATCAACTGTATAAACAGCTCCTCCAGAGCATTCCATGGATTGACTGAAAGCGGAATTCTGGATGAAACGGTTGTTCAGCAATGAACTTTGGTTAAAATCAAGCAAGGTAACTGCACCCCCGTTCAAGGCTTTATTGAATTCAAATTCCGAGGAACCTATATCACAGCAGGAACTTTCCGAATTCCCGGCCTTCAGCAGGATAGCCCCGCCGGTCTGCTGGCTTTCATTCTGGCTGAAGAGCCCTCCGGTAATCAGAACGGTATCGAAATCCTGGATATAGATGGCTGCTCCGTCCTGGGTGGCGGTATTTCCCACGAGATGGCCTTCCAGGAAGGTGGCTTTGTCGATATTTTTAAGGAAAATTCCTCCGGAAACAGAATGGCAATTTTTGACCGTATCGGATGTAAAGACCAATTCATTCGTGAAATCGTCAGATAGTTCGAGGTACATGGCAGAACCTGAACCACTGTTAGCCCCATTGGCCTCACATTGGTTAAAACTGTTGGATGAACAATTAAAAAGGCCCAGGTTACCTTTGAAAAACAAAGCGCCGCCATCCCCGTTATCCGCTTCCGAATTGATAAAGGTGCATTTATTCATTTCCAATACATCAATGGTGGGCATGTTGTTCCCGTCTCCTTTTAAATATATCGATCCGCCGAAGTCTGAGGCTGAGTTGTCAGTAAATTCGATGGTGTTGAGGCTCAGCGTATCCATATCAGGGGATGAAAAAGCCAAGGCCCCTCCGCTTTCTGCGGTTGAGTTCTCAAATTTAAGGTGTTGGAAATCTGCATGACCTACACCGTCGGACTCTAGGTAGAAGCAGCCACCAAGGTTTTCTGTCGAACAATCACCGAATACCTGGTACTGATCCGGGGAGCCTGAAACAGTGAGGGTCCCGAGGCTCCCGGCATGGATGCTCACTGCACCGCCATTATTTACAGCCTGGCAGCCGGTGAATGAATTTTCAAATAATCTGAGAGTATTGCATTGACCGGAAATATCAACTGATATTGCCCCGCCGCTATTTCCGGCTTTCAGACTACCTGAAGCACTTCCGAATATGTTGTGGTCAACAAAACATTCTTCGACAAGGTTCCCGGCTGATGTAATGCTGATTCCTCCGCCGTTTTCACCGGCATTCACCATGCCGGCTGCCGGAAGAACCGTATTGTATTCGATATAGGCATAACTAACCGGTTGCGATGTAGTTGTGATACAAACGGCACCTCCGGAGCCATCGGCAGCCGAACAACCGCTGAAATGCTGCAATTCATCTTCGAATCCCTGTAGTTTTAATTCATTCAGCCCGTTGGCTTTAAAATAGAGGCCGCCGCCCGAGTCCTGCGCCCGGCATTTGACAAACCGGTTTCCGGTCACTGCCAGCAATGTCGTAGTTCCCTGCAGATCAAAGCTAAAAGCTCCTCCATTCTCACCGGAGCTGATGCCAAAACTGTCGTCACCCGCTTCATTACCATTCAGTGAGATTTGTGTCACATTTCCGCCGTTGGTTTTAATGTAAATTCCGCCGCCATTGGCTGAAGCGTTCTCGATTGCGGATGATGATAGCAGCATGTTGGTGTCAATCGAAACAGTTCCTGCCCCGCCGGAGAGGAAAAAGATGCTGCCACCCGATCCGTTCACAGCGCGACAATTGTTGAAATTATTCTGATGAATGCTGAGCTGGTTGCACTTCCCGGAGAGGTCAAAATAAAATGCGCCTCCGTTCATGCCTGCTTTCAATCCTTTGTTGCTGTTTCCAACGGTGTTGTTCCGGATATCGATATTTGCCACATCACTGCCCACCGACTTGAAATAAAAACCGCCTCCGTCTTTTCCGCTGTTATTTTCGTTAAGCGATGACAGGATCTGGTTATTACGAATGCCGATTTCCCCGATGCCCTGCGAAAGGCTGTTAAAATACATCACACCGCCATATCCGCTGGCAGCCTGGCAGTTATTGAATTTTTGCTGATCTCCGTCCTGGGCGGATATATTCAACAAACCGATCCCGTTTGATTTAAAGTAAATAGCGCCTCCGGTCGTGTCGGCTGCACAGTTCATGAAATTGTTAGAAGTGATGTCGAGGGTATCGCATTTGCCTGACAGATCGAAATAATAAGCCCCACCGTTTGCGGCGTGACAGTCTTTCACCTGTGGGCTGGCTGTTTCGCCCTCCACTGTCAATCTGCCGATATTCCCGGTCCTGAGATAAACTGCCCCGCCGGAACGGCCTGCAAGGCAGGAAGAAAGGGAATTATTCAACAGGTTGACCTCAGTACAGTTACCCATCAGATTGAAATAGAATGCTCCTCCGTTTCCACCGGCCCGGATATCCATATTATTTTCATTGACAGAGTTTTCCGACAGGTTTAAATGAGACACGAGTGAACCGGCCGATTTCACATAAACAGCACCGCCGTCTGACAGGGCATTTTGAGCGGAGCCGGGGGAATTGAATGAATTATGGTTAAAGTTGATCTCCCCGATGGATTGGGCCTGGGTTAAAACGTAAAGGCTTCCGCCGGATGCAAAACGGGCCCTGCAGTCGGTAAAAAGCTGGTTTTCACCGGGCTGGCCTGCCACGTTTAGGACATTTAATCCGGATGACCGGAAAAAGATGGCGCCGCCGGAACTATCGGCAACGCAACCCGAGAATTCATTATTGAGAATATCCAGCCGGTTACACTGGCCCTCAAAGCCGATCCAGAAAACACCTCCTGACCCGGCAGTGCTGAACCGGTCGAACTCGTTGTCACTGATCCTTATCCGGCCGGTCTGGCCCGTACTTGTCAGGTAAACGGCTCCACCGGAACCTGTAATGGCTACAGAATCGGCTTTAATAAAGGAATTACCGGAAAAAATGGCCGAATCGAGAACACTGCCAGTGTGGGCATAGTAAAGCACTCCGCCATCATCTGCAATTGGGATCTGATCCGGTGTCGGATTGGGAATAAGGGCGTTACCGGTAAAATGCAGCTCCTTGTGGCTGCCCCGGATAAAAAAACCACCCCCGGCAAATTGCTGCGATTCACTGCGGGCATAGAAATGATTGAGATGGTTGTTTTGTATCCTGACTTTTCCGGTATTATTGTTTTGAGACTTCAGATAAAGGATACCGCCTGATCCTGCTTTTGAAAAACAGGTATCGGCAGTCAGGCCGTTAATGCTTATGTCGGTATTGGTTATCTGATTCTTAACCGAAATGTAACCGCCGTCATAATTCGAGATAATCGTATGGAGATCATCATTATAAATATCAAGATTATTGACTGTGCCAACATCAAAACAATAGGCACCGCCGTATCCGGTGACTTCACAATTCCGGATTTCATTATCATAGCTCCTGAACAATGAAACGGATGACAACCGGAGATAGGCCACTCCGCCATTGATGGCCGTATATCCCATCCGGTCCTGGAAGATGTCATTGTTCCTGAAAACAACGGAATCGACCGACCCGGAGGGCGAATTGACATAAAGGCACGGGCCATTTTCGGCTGTGACAGCTTCAAAACGGTTATTTCTGAAAAGGATTTCATCCATTGATGCAACCTGGCTGAAATAGAAACAGCCATTTCCGTCATTGGTTGAAATGTCTTTGAAAATACCATCTTCCACACGGCAATACTTGTCGGCAGAAAGGTTAAAAAGGGCGCCGGAACACTCTAATGATTCGAATTTTGAATCTTCTACTCTTACAGTTTCGCAATCTTCCACCAGGATAAAATCATTCAAACTGGAAACGGAAACCACATTGTCCAATTTAAAATAAGCGTTGGCGGCATGATCAAGATAAAGGAAGGAACTTACCGGCGGATTTAATTGCTGAGAAGACAGGATTGTTTGGATGGTATTATCATCCAGGCGGAACTGGTTGAGAATATTCTGGCCTTTAATGTAAATTATCCCATCAGCGACCGGGTAGGTGACGTCTGTTATAAAATTGCTGTAATCGTTTGATTCGAGGGTCAGTGCATTCAGATACTGGTTATTTTCAATTCTGATGGCTGATTTCTTTAAAACCAGGTTATCCAGGGTATTACCTTTAACAGTTAGTGATTCAAGGGCAGAATTTGAATAGACATAAAGAAACCGGCCGGACAGATCGCTGAAGGTGTTGTTCAGAATTTGCAGGCCTGAAACTGCAGGGCTGTTGCCAAAAGTTATACCGGTATTGGAAACATCAGAGAAATCGCAATTGTTGATAACAAAGCCGGCCTGATTGATAAACAGGATGTGAATAGCGTTAACCACGCCGGTAAAAGAGCAGTAGCTGATGGAATCGAGCGTTCTTTCAGCATTTCCGTTCGAAAAATAGATGGCTCCCGGGCCAGTTACATTCTCAAAATGTGAATATTTAAATTTGGATTGCAGGATATCATCAGGATCAGATGCCAAAGCTTTACTGCCGGGGAAACTGATCCCATTCCATTTTACGGAAGTTGCCGAAGATTTGTAAATAATTCCGGAAGATTCAGTTCCAATGGAAATCAGACATCCGTAAACCGTTAAAGAAGTATTGGAAATAAATTTAATGGTGGTTCCGGGTAAAACGGTCAGACAGTCCGTATAATCGACGAAGAGGTTATGATCGGTAATATAACTGCCGGGCCCGATCGTTCCCGAAAGGTTAGTTTCATCAATAATAATATCCTCGCCCTGAGCGGTTGCTATATAACCAGAAAATAGTAAGAACAATAGAATATAACTGACAAATCTTTTCATAACGGTTGGTTCTGGGTTTTTTGAAACAGGTAAAATTAATTCATTATCAGCTTTCAGCAAACCTCAATTAAAATATAAATTATCTTCCTGATAAAGAATGCTTTATCCGATTAATAGTCATTTTTTTCCAAAAGTCCCCGTAAAAATATTGAAAACTGATTAATATCCATGCATTTCGGGTAAAAAATAGAAAGATTCTAAGTATGCCTGAAGTTGGTCACAATCTACTATTATCCTATATTTGTCGATAAGTAGTTCTGATAAAAGCCTGCTATCACCTCATTAATATGTAATTTCAACCAATAAACGCGTTATTGGTGAACCGATAACCCCAACGAGCCCGCATGGCGAAAACCAGTAAGAAGCCGGTTAAAAACCGGAAACCAGCAAAGAAAAAGAGCCGTTCCTCCGGCAGGAAGAAAAGCAGGATCAGCAAGATCAGCCTGGGCTTTGCTGCTTTCATCATCCTGCTGATGGCAATATGGATCTGGAATCCGATGCTGTATGTGAACCTTTCCGACTCTGTGAAACGGTATTACCGGTATATGACGGCCGAGGAGAGCGTCACTTACGATGAAACTGCCCCGGAGGCAGTTCTTCGTACCCAGAAAAACTACGGCGCGGAGATCGATAAACTGGCGGCCCAGTTCGATCTTTCACCCGAATTTCTCAAAGCGCTTATCATCCTCGAATGCTCTGGCCTGAAGAACGTGAAACCCCGGTTCGAACGGCATATCTATAAAAGGCTTCAAAATGTAAAACACGGCAAGCTTGCCCGGCTGGAAAATATCGTACCGGCCGACCTGAACAACGCCTCCGATGACGCGCTGAAAAACATGGCCAAATCGTGGGGGCCCTTCCAGCTCATGGGTTACAAGTGCATCTGGCTGGATATTCCGCTCAGTGAGCTCAGAGGCGACAAGGCCCTCTACTGGGGAGTGAAATGGATCGACATGACCTACGGCGATTATATCCGGCGAGGACAATACAAAGACGCCTTCCACATCCATAACACGGGACGTCCTTACCCTGAATCAGGCCCACCCAAAACCTACGATCCGAAATACGTTCCCAATGGCCTGATGTACATGAAATATTTCAAGGATTATGCGATCCCGGTTGGGGGAAAGGGCCTTTAGAACGCGGATGACACGAATTAGACGAATAAACACTGATCTTAGCCGGTTTTTCAGAATTGAAAATAGATGAAGGGCTGCACCTGGGCGCTGGCGACCTGCAGGATGATCCAGATCACGAGCGAAACAGCCAGGGCCTGCACCGGCAACGGTGACTTTGAGAAGATCTCCTCCAGTTTTAATTTGTACCGCCGGGAGAAAAAATGCCCGGCATAGCCTAAAGCCAGGACCAGGAACACCGGCCATTCGGCCGTGATGATCTCCAGGGCAATGTCCCAGCCTGAAAATCCGGCAATGGCTTTAATGACGGCCAGGGCAATCGAGTAGTCGGCCGCCCTGAAGAAGATCCATCCCAGGCAAACGAAGTGAAAGGTCAGGATCCAGCCGGCAACCTTTAGCCAGGCCGATTTCCTGTCGCCAATCAGTGGCTGAAAGAGCTTTTCCACTGCCAGCGCCGTGCCATGCAACCCGCCCCATACTACGAACTTCCAGGAAGCGCCGTGCCACAAACCGCCAATCAGCATGGTCATCAGCAGGTTGCCATAGGTCCTGAGCTTCCCTTTCCTGTTCCCTCCCATCGGAATATACAGGTAATCCCGGAGCCATGTTGAGAGCGTAATGTGCCACCGGCGCCAGAAATCGGTCACCGATGTGGCCTTGTAGGGGCTGTTGAAGTTGATGGGAAGGCGGAATCCCATCAGCAGGGCTAACCCGATGGCGATATCGGAATAGCCGGAAAAGTCGCAATAAATCTGGATGGCATAGCCGTAAACAGCCATCAGGTTCTCGAAGCCGGAATACAGGGCCGGGTTGTCGAAAACCCGGTCGACAAAATTGATGCTGATATAATCGGAAATCACCGCTTTCTTGATGAGTCCGGCAATAATGAGCCACCAGGCCTGTCCGATCTGTCGGGCGGTCAGTTTCAGTTTCTGGTAGATCTGGGGAAGGAACACATAGGCCCTGACGATGGGGCCGGCGACAAGGTGCGGGAAAAACGTGGCATAAAAGGAGAAGTTCAGCAGGTTCTCCGGGGGCCGAAGCAATTTTTTGTAGATATCGACCAGGTAGCTGATCGACTGAAAGGTGAAAAAGGAGATCCCGATGGGAAGGAAAATATCGAAGTGAGTGACTTCGCTTCCGCTAATCGTGCCCCACGATCGGAGAAACAGGTTGGTGTATTTGAAATAGAACAAAAGGGCCAGGTTCAGGATGATCCCGGATACCAGCCAGGCTTTTTTGCCGGTTTTATTTCCGGTCAGAAAGATACGGTTGCCCAGCCAGAAGTTGATTATGGTGGAGGCGATAAAGATGGCGACATAGAATCCGCTGGCTTTGTAATAGAAATAGAGAGAGAATAGTACGGTATAAATAAAGAGGAAAGTCCGGCGGTCGCGAATGAGAACATAAATACCATAAAATCCCAGGAACATGACCAGGAATATCCCGCTGTTGAACAACATCGGCGAGGCCGGATCGTAGCGAAAAACCCCGATGATCTTATTCCAGTCCATTGTCCTTGAATTTGTGATACGCTTCCATCAGGGCATCCATAAGCAGAGCGGCCTGCAGTTCATACCCGGCAACGGTGAAATGGATGCGGTCGGCGCGGGCCAGCCCGGCCTTGTACCATTTGTCGATACTGCCGTGTCCGCCCATGACCGAAAACAGGTTCCACAGAGCCACGTGGCAACTGTCGGCTTCCTTTGCCATTAATTCATTGATCCGGATGACCGATTTGTTCGGGTAGCGACGGCGGAGCATATTATCGGACGGGGCCGTCAGCAGGATATCAGGCGCCGGTTCCAGGTTCCGGAGCGAGTCGATCATCCTGCGCATTTCGATTTGAGTCTTTTCCTCGTCGAAATAGCTGCCCAGGGTTTCATTTGTCCCAAGCGACAGGATGACCAGGTCGGGTTTGTAATCCCTCACTTGCTGCAAAAAGTCGGAAGAGAGGTTATAATGCTCATACATGGCGCCGTTTACGCCCGACATGCTGTAGAGGATCCCCGGCTGATCCGCGTTCTCGAGAAGGATACCCTGCAGAACAAACTCTTCCTGTATGGAATCAGTTTTCACCATATGGAGGTAACAGGTTTTCTCCGGCTGATCAAACCGGATGACCCTGCCCCGCTGGCCCTGCAATGTGTCGGAGAAGAACAATGTATCAAGCATTGTAAACGATTCAAGGCTCATCGCCTGTACCGCTTGACGCTCTTTTTTGATGATCAGTTTCTGACCAGCCCGGATAAAGTCGGAATGCAAACCGTTCCAGGCTTTGAGCTGAGAGACGGTTGTGCCAAATTTCCGGGCGATCAGGCCCAGGTTATCACCGCTTTTTACCGTGTAATAGGTATTCTCTGAATAGACCGCTGATTTCTCGAGGACGCCCGAGCTGGCATTCAATGAAACGGCCAGGTCAAAGGAGCGGCGGCTGCAATGGGCATATACGGTCATCTGGTCGTAGGGCTGTGCGACGGAGTCGACCGCTTTAAGGCTTACGCGCATCACGGCGAAAGGATTTCCGGTTTTCAGGCTGATGCCGCTTATCCCGACCGGCATATCGATTTTAGGGAAAACGTTTCGTTTGGGGGTCCACGAAGTATTGCTGAAGACATCGATATCGGAAGGCCCGTTGGTATTGGCGATTTTATAAGGAAAAATGAGGCCGCGGCCGGCATTGCCGAACTGCTGCTGCAGGATTTTCCGGACGGGTCCGCTGAAAAAATCGGCCTGGATATGCGAGTCCCCGATATGAAGGATCCTCAGCCGGGTGAGGGTGTCGTGTTCAAGGCAGGCCAGTTTGATAAAAAACTGTTCCAGGGCTTCCGGGTGGATGATGACATTGGAATCGGGCCGCAGGAACGGATGAATTTTTGCATATTCACCGGCAGGGACCAATGTCACCTGAGAAAATATCCTGACGGCGAACAAAAACGATATGGCAACCAGTCCGATCCTCATTTCAGGGTATCTGTCTCAGGTTGCAGACTATCATTTATTGCAGGCGCCGTTTCCGGTTCGTACTCCCGGTATGCCTGAAGCAGGAAATTGAGGATAATATCGGAAATCTTCCTGGCGCCTTTGAAATTCACATGGGTATAATCCTTATTGGCCAGGGGCTCTTCCAGCTCCGACCATTTTACGATCGTCCCTTCCCCTCCCATGGCCGAATACAGATCGAGGAACTCCATCCCGTTCTTTGCAGCAATCCTGCGCTGCACGCCAACCATTTCGGGAACGCCGGGGTCGGTTTGCATGCCGTTATCTCCTTTCATCGCCCGGTCGGCCACCGATATCAACAGGAAAGAACTGCCTGAAAAGCCTTTCTTCAGTTTAGCCAGCACTTTGTTCATGGAATGGCCGTACCAGTTGTAATCGGTCATGCCGGGCGACATCGCATTGGTGCCGAACTGCAGGATCACCAGGTCGTACCGGAGCAGGTCGTGGAAGCGCCAGAGCATATTGTCATCGATCTGCCAGAGCCCTATGCCCGAATTACCGCGCGAGGCGAAATTGTCGACAAACACCCCCGAATCGCTTTCAATGCTGATACCGTAATAGGGTACAGCACTGTCGGAATTGAGATAGACGGAAAACTCGCTGAGCGGACCGGTGAACAGATCGATTTTCTGCAATCCGCCCACCGTATCCAGTGTAAATGAACCGATCAACCGGTCGCCGTTGTATACTTCCGCTTTCGGCTCTGTTGCAAGCATCGACTTCTCCCTGCCCGACCGGAGCATGGATGGTGTGCCGTAGAACAGGGAGGCATTGTGAAAAACGGAGGTCGTTTTAAAGGTGTTACTGGATTTGAATTTCACCCAGAAGGGATCGCCGCTTGTGCTGACATCACCCGTATGAACGGTGCAGAAGAGCCCTTGAGGAAATCGCGGAGGTTTCTGTTCGACCACGTTCCATTCCTGCCAGTTGTCGCTGAAAGTCTGTTTAACCGTGATCCTGAAGCCGGCGACAGCCGAGGTCATCGGCACCATTCCCACTCCCTCTCCCCCAAACTCTTTCTGGATGGCATTCCGCAGGGTCATTACGATAAGGTCGCCTTCAATCATCGAATCGCCGAACCAGGCAATCCGCACTTTTTTTCGTTTGCCCGATTTCAGTTCGTGCAGTGCGGTGGCAAAATGGTCGAGCCTGGCCGGCAAATCCGCAGCAACCGAACCGGAATCAGGCCCTGTGAATGGCATGCTGGCAGAATCCTTTGCTGCATGATACAGACTTGTATCGATGGCCACGGTTAGGGCCGTACTATCTTTGGCCGCTGAGCTGCTATCGGCAGGACTACAATTCACCCAACCTTCAAAAAAGGCAAAGTTGCGGTATTTTTCCCCGAAAACCGGGTAATGGTCATATAGCACCTGGTAAACCAGGATGATCAAAAATGAAAGGAATAATAACAAGAATGACCTGCCGAATGATTTTTCTGACATAAAAATCTACCTGCCTGCAAATTTGAGGCTGTAAAAATACAGGATTTAAGCAAAGAATTGAAAAGAGAGAATAATCTCTTACATCGCCAGGTGCTTCAGGGCTTCATAAACCAGGAATGCCGGCCATACCAGGGCTTTTAAAAAACCCAGAACGCCCACCCAGAAACCGGTAGCTGTGGAAATGTAATAAATGGCCGCGCCTATGAAACCCAATCCATAAACGGCGCCAGATGAGGCATTGTTTTGTACTCTGTCTTTCATGATTATTTAAATAATTGATTTGTAACAGCCTGTAAAATTCAGAAGAAAAATTGGTTTGAGTTGTACGTTTGATAAGTTTTTTTTTGAGGATTAGCCCTATTTTTGCCGCAATTTTAAAGATCCGTGATACGCCTGATATACCAATTCACCCGCTACATCATCCTCCCGATCGGGGCGGCTATTGGGATCACAGCCTTCATTTTGTTTGTTACGGAAGAAATCAGGGAATCGCCCAGGTATATCAGGAAACACACATTTCCCTCCGACAGTATTTTTATCGATCTCGATAAACCCATCATGGCCCGGAAAGGCCATATCATCGACAGTGTATTCAGTGAGTTGCAGGCCAAAGGAGGATTTAACGGCTGCATTCTTTATGCTGAAAAAGGGCGGCTTGTTTTTAAAAAAGCTTACGGCTACGACAATTTCAAGCAGAAGACCCGGCTCACCACCTCTTCATCTTTTCAACTGGCTTCGGTGTCGAAGATGTTCACGGCAATGGCCATCATGATTTTGAAAGAAGATGGGCTGCTGGATTATGATGACAGTGTGCGGAAATTTATACCGGAACTGCCCTACTCAGGGGTTACCATCCGCCATTTGCTGAACCACCGGTCGGGTATCCCCGATTATATGCATTTTGCCGATGAATTCTGGGGACAGGAAAAGCCGATGACCAACGAAGACATGATCCGGGTCATGAAAATCAATGCACCGCCCCGGTTTTTCTCGCCCGACAGCGGATTTGATTACTGCAATTCCAACTACGCCCTGCTTGCTTCGGTCGTTGAAAGGATTACCGTAAAGCCGTTTGAGGATTTTGCACGGGAGAACATCTTTGAACCCCTGGGGATGAACCATACGTTCATTTATAAACTTGATCCGGCCAAAGAGATCCCGGCTTTCGTCCCCGTCGGTGTTTCGGGACACAAGGCCGGGCGGAGCATGCCGAGGGTCGAACCTGACTTTTACCAGAACGGTATCGTCGGCGATAAAGGGGTATATTCCTCCGTGGAAGACCTGTTCAAATGGGACCAGGCGCTGTTCACCGGCCAGCTTGTCGATGAAGCAACCCTTAAAGAAGCCTTTACACCCGGAAGCCCGAAGTTTTCCAAATGGCGTGATAATTATGGTTTCGGATGGCGTTTGCGCGCCGACCGGGTCAATACAGTTTATCACTACGGCTGGTGGAAAGGTTTTCGCACCTATTTTATCCGTGATCTTTACCAGGAAAAGACTATTATTGTGTTGACGAATACGACCCGGTCGCTTTCTTCAAACCTTTTATTTGAAATTCTTGACGACAGGCGATATGAACTCGGGCCCGTCTGTCCTTATAACCCTCCACCGAAGAAGCCCCGGTCCAAAGACCATCGACAAGCGACTAACGACTAATCCTTCGGGCTTTGCCCTCAGGACAGGCGACTGACGACTGCTTTCAGATTGCTCAGGGAAGCACCAGTTTAAAACCGATCCCGTGCACATTCAACAGCTCTACGGAGGGGTCTTCCTTCAGGTATTTCCTTAATTTGGTTATGTAGACATCCATGCTACGGGCATTGAAATAGCTGTCGTCCTGCCAGATACGGTTGAGGGCCACGCTTCGGTCGAGCACATCGTTGGCATTTTCGCAAAGCAAACGGAGCAGTTCGGCTTCTTTTGAAGTAAGCTTATTTTCCCCGGAGGCGGTTAGTAGAATCTGCCGGTTATAGTCAAATGTCATTTTCCCCAGCTTGTACACCGAGGTCCGGGCTTCCGATTCGCTCTTTTCATTGACCCTTCGCAGGATGGCTTTCATCCGCATCAGTAATTCTTCCATGCTGAAAGGTTTGGTAAGGTAATCATCGCCCCCGATCTCGAAACCCCGGATCTTGTCTTCCTGCATCGATTTGGCCGTCAGAAACAGTATCGGGATCTGCTTGTCAAGCTTTCTGATCTCCTGGGCCAGCGTAAATCCATCTTTTACCGGCATCATGACATCCACGATGCAAAAATCAAATTTCTTCTTGTTAAAAAAATCAAAAGCCTCCTTGCCGTTGATGCAAAGGGTGGTCAGGTAGCCTTTTGCTTCGAGATAGGCTTTCAGCACGGCGCCAAGGTTCTTGTCGTCCTCGGCCAGTAACACTTTGAGTTCGTTGTTTTCCATTTTCTATTTGGATTTGTCGGGAAGAAAAACCTCAAACCGGGTTCCTTTTTTTAGTTCGCTGTCGAGCCGTATATAGCCCCCGTGCCTCTCCACTACCGTTTTTACATAACTTAGTCCCAGTCCGAAACCTTTAAAATTATGGACATTTCCCTCCGGTACACGGTATAATTTTTCAAATATCTTCTTCTGATCCGCTTTACTGATCCCGATGCCATTATCCTGCACGGTAAAAATGATCCCGTTCGCCGCATCCTTTGTCCCGACAATGATCTGGGGCTTTACCGGTGTGTACTTGTTGGCATTGTCGAGAAGGTTCTGCACTATATTTACCAGGTGCATCCGGTCGGCTTCAATGACGCTGCGACCAGCCTGGAAATCCTTAATGATCTGCCCGTCTTTGATCTCCACCTGGATGCCGATATTCCGGATCGCTTCATGCAAGATGTCATGAATATCAAACACTTCCCTGTGCAGAACGAGATCGCCTTTTTCAAGAGCAGCCGATTGCAGGATCCGTTCGGCCATCAAGCCCAATCGCTTATTTTCCTCGTTGATAATATTGATGTAGGCTTGATACAGTTCTTCCGACTTTTTGATGTCCTTATCATTCAAAGCCTCACAGGCCAGTGAAATCGTCGACACCGGGGTTTTGAATTCATGGGTCATATTGTTGATGAAATCGGTTTTCAGCTCCGACAGCCTGTTTTGCCTGAAATACATGATCAGGGTGTAAATAAAGGAAGAGATAATGATGATGACCAGAATGATGGAGATCAGCACCAGGGGCCAGACCTGTCCGAGCAGGTATTGCCTTTCGTGAGGAAAATAGAGCAGCAGAAAATCGGGATTGTCGAGCATATCATCGGGATAAAGCTCAAAATGAAAGCCGATCTCCGGATTCAGCAATTCGGCGCTGTAGATTCCTTCATCATTAAAAACCAGGATATCCGATGCCGGATTATGGATCCCGAAGCTCCATTCCGTATTAAGGTTTCGCTGTGCAAACTCATTGCTCAGAAGCGAATCGACCAGCGGAAGATCCACCGGCTGCCGATTGTCCTGAATGCTATGTGAGAATATCCTGTCTTCCATCAGTTCACGGGCCATGAAATACTTATTGAAAAACACCTCAAGGTCTTTCCGGGTTCGGATCTTCTGCATCTCAAAGAGCAAAACCTGGTTAATGGAATCGACTGCCGCTACGGCCGGAAATTCTTCTCCGCCCAGGAGCCGCGGTTGCTGCAGCTTCCTGACGAGATCGAGTTTCTCCATAACGAGTATCACCGAATGGGCCGACTCGTTCACCGTCCGGATAAAATTGGCATGTTTGACTTTATAGGCATTGTGGATCCAGTACCCCTGGATGATCATGAGCCCTGTCAGGGCTATGGAGAGCATAATAACAGCGAAGATGACCGTCCGTTGTTTCATGAGTCAAAATTACTGAATTATAGCGCGATACAAGGGGGTTTAACATATTTTAACTTTCCTTAAATTTCGTTAACAGTTGGAACGGATTTTGTGATATATTTTTGTCTCGCTAATCCAGACAAATGAATCACTGGGTTATATTGCGCGAGAAGTCTGATTCATAATTTTGGTTTTTGGTTTATTGGGGGATGCGGCCCGCTGCCAGGCGGGCTTCATCTTTTTATAGCGGTATTATTGCTAATTTTGCGCCCTCAGTGAAATCCTTTGATAATTCATTGTGAAACAAAATCAAAACAAAATGAACCAAATAAAAATCGACCTGGCATACATTGTAAACTTCATCTCCGAAGAGACCATCAACGGTTTTCAAAAGGAGATCGATATACACTACCCTGCGTTGCTGAACAAAACCGGTAAAGGAAACGATTTCCTGGGGTGGGTCGACCTGCCGTTGAAATCCGACAGGGAAATATTCATCCGGATCGAAAGCGATGTGGAGCGTTTGCGGAAGATTTCGGAGATCTTCGTCGTGACAGGCATCGGCGGATCGTATCTCGGGGCGCGGGCCGTGATCGAAGCCCTCGGGCATTCGTTTTACGACCTGCTGGAGGAGCGCAAATTCCCGTATGTCGTGTATGCCGGACATCACCTGAGCGAGGATTATACGGCCGAACTGCTGGAGATCCTGGTTAAAAAAAACTATTCGCTGGCCGTAATCTCCAAATCGGGCACCACGACCGAGCCGGCCATCGCTTTCCGCATCCTGAAGAACCATCTCGAGAAAAAATACGGGAAAGCCGGTGCACGGGAGCGGATCATCGCCATTACCGACAAGCAGAGGGGAGCGTTGAAAGGACTGTCGGACAAAGAGGGCTATCCCACGTATGTTGTTCCGGATGATGTTGGCGGACGGTATTCGGTCCTCACGCCGGTCGGTTTGCTGCCCATTGCCATGGCCGGTTTCGATATCCGGAAGCTGGTGCAGGGGGCAGCCGACATGGAAGCATTTTGCCGCAGCGCCAGGACCATCGGGGAAAACCCGGTGATGGCCTACGTGGCAGCCCGCAACGCTCTCTACAGGAGTGGCCGGAATGTGGAGATCCTGGTAAATTACCTGCCGAACCTGGTCTATCTCACCGAATGGTGGAAACAGCTTTACGGCGAAAGCGAAGGGAAGGAAGGAAAAGGAATTTTCCCTGCCGGGGTGAGCTTCACCACCGACCTGCACTCGATGGGACAATACATCCAGGATGGTATGCGCATCATTTTTGAGACGGTCATTTCTGTGGAGAATAATAAAAAGGAGGTTGCCATTCCTTTGGCCGAAGACGATGCCGACGGGCTGAACTACCTGGCCGGCAAGCGAATCGGCTATGTGAACCACATGGCCGAAAAAGGGACGGTGATGGCACACGTCGACGGAGGCGTACCCAATATCCGGATCGTGGTACCCGAGATCAGCGAATATGTCATGGGGCAACTGATCTATTTCTTCGAGCTGGCCTGCGGGCTGAGCGGCTACCTGCTCGGCGTCAATCCTTTCGATCAGCCGGGGGTGGAAGCGTATAAGAAGAATATGTTCGAGTTGCTTGGGAAACCCAAATAGTTTTATGTGTTAAGGATTGAGGGTTAAGTGTTTAGTCCGGGAAAATTATTAATGCTTCGTGGTTCTTCGTGTCTTCTTCGCGGAACTTCGTGAAACAATTTAACCTTGCTTTAGTACACGAAGATTCACGAAGAAGGCACGAAGTTACACGAAGAGAATCAATTACAAAATATCATGGATGATCATAGTTTTCTCTCATTAGTACAAAAACGTCAAAGCGTTCGGAAATATACCCGTAAGCCGGTAGAGGATGAAAAATTGCGGCGGTGCCTCGAAGCGGCACGCCTGGCGCCGTCGGCCAGCAACAGCCAGCCGTGGAAATTCATTGTGGTGAATGACCCCGAGCTGGTCATGAAAGTGGCCAAAGAGACCATCGGCCCGCTGTCGACCTTCAACAATTTCGTGCCCGAAGCTCCCGTCATCCTAGCAGTTGTGATCGAAAAAATGAAAGTCTTCACCAAAATAGGCGCTTCGATCCAGGACCGTGAATACCCGCTGATCGATATCGGCATTGCGGCGGAGCATTTCTGCCTGCAGGCCGCCGAAGAAGGGCTCGGAACCTGCATGCTCGGATGGTTCAACGAAAAACCGATCAAAGAACTGCTGAAAATCCCGAAGGAGAGGCGGATCGGATTGCTGATCACGCTCGGATATGCCCCGGATGATTACCGGTTGAGAGAAAAGATCAGGAAAAAACCCGAAGAAATGATTAGCTTTAACTTCTACAAATCCCACAAAAATACTTTATAAAGGTTTGAACCGACGGCTTTAGTCGTCGGACTGTGAAGGTTTCTCATCGACTTCTATGCGAAACCCGGAACTGGTTCCCGCTTTCGCGGGAAAGACGCGAAACCTGAAACCCGGAACCTGTTCCCGCTTTCGCGGGAATGACGCGAAACCTGGAACCTGGAACTCTTTTTCTATCTTTGCAAAAAATCTTAACTCCCAATGCACACCCCGATCAAGAAACTCTCCTATGATGAACTATTGGAGATCCTTCGCCATTACGACACCGAATCGATCTTCGAAAAGGTGAACCTGGTGCCCGACAGCGAAGACCTCCACGAGTCGCTCGCCGAATATATCAACCTGCGCTCTTTTGCCAAACGGGCCGTTCTCGGTATCGACATATACCGGTACGGGATGTACAAGCACCTTGAGCAGGTCCTGATCCCGCCGCTGTTCAAGATCCTGTTTGAGAAAGCCATCAGGCTTTGCCTGGAAAATAACCGGTTTGTATTCCAGCACTACACGAAGGAGAAGATCGAAAAATCGTTCATCAGCACCGGCGACGGAGGTTTTGTCATTTTCGACACCCCGCTGCACGCTCTGTTCTTCGCCATCAATTTTGAAATGGTGATCCGGGCTTACAATTCCTATCATCTATTCCCGAAGCTGCGGAACATCATCGGCAGCCTGAGCCTGCGCTATGCCATCAGCTACGATACCATTTTCACCTTCGATAATAATTTCTACGGCAGCGCCATCATTACCAATGCCCGTATCCTGAACAAAGACACCCTTAACCGGTGCCTGATCGACCAGCAGACCTACGACTGGTTCCTGATCAGCATCGACGGGCTGGAGAACCTGCAGGTCCTTACCATTGCTGACATCGCCAATATTTACGATTTCCTGGATTATGACCGGAAATGGATTGCAGAAGGGACGAATGAGATCCTTGACACGAATGCCGACAATCGTCGTACAGGCATCATCAATTCCGATGTTCTGAAAGTCGGGCAGATACAGGCGAAAGAGACACTGGTAAACATTTTCAACCTCCATTTGCAGATATCGATGCAGATCTTTTCCGACCGGAAAGTGGAGAGCAAACGGACGATCACCGTCAGTTTGGGTAATCTGAATACCTCCGGTATATAATCCGTGAATATTCGTAAAATTCGTATCATTCGTGTGCTATCATCTCAATAGAACACGAATTACACGAATTAGACGAATTAACACGGTTTTTAACGGCTTTTCAGAATGATTTTACGGTGTTCGACTTTTTCCCAGGCGATGATCATTTCTTTGAATTCATCTATAAGATCGGATAAAACGACATCATGATAAAGCTCCCAGGAACGATCTATTTTAACTTTTGAACCCGACTGGCTGATTTTAATAGCCAGTTCGCCCAGATCGTTCTCGATCTTTATATCCACCGGAGGGGTAAACAAACTGTAGCTTTCGGGCAGGATGATCTCAAAACTGTAATCCTCTTCCAGCGGAAAATCAAGCCTTACAGGCGTATCGCCCGACCCGGTGAACTGCACCAGGTTCCAGGCATCGAAGCCGGTTTTGAAGCGGGGAAGCTCAAAGTAGAAGAACCCGGTATCGTTTGAAGTTCCGGGTTCCGGGTTTCGCGTCATTCCCGCGAAAGCGGGAACAAGTTCCGGGTTCCAGGTGAGATCATATTCCGAAGAGAGTTCGGAGATTTTTCTCAATTTGATATTCCTGACGGAGGATAGCGGTAAATCCCCGGTAATCATGTTCTTCACATACGACGAATCTTTTCTCAATTTGAAAAACGGATGGCAAATCCCTTCCATAACCATTTGCACCTCCCCTCCTACCGTCTTACCGTCATAAAGTCTCAACTCCCCTTTCATCTCCAATTCATTCTCCACCGCTTTTTCCCTGAACGTCCGCATCGATTCGATGGCGCCATCGAGCTGGATCAGGGTTTTATCGCTGACATCGAACATCAGGTTTTGTGCCTGCTTCTGCGTTACCGGGAGATAGATCCTGCCGGTTTCCTTCGGATTGACCTGCACCATGAAACCGTCGAACATGGCAGGATTTCCCATATCGTCGGCATACCAGGCATTCGTGACCGATGCCACCGGGCAGGCATTGATATTGGCCAGCTTAAGCATATTGGCCAGGAGGACCGCTTTTTCAAGGGCGGTCGCATTGGCGCTTTTCCACACCTCGTCGGGGGTTCGGATCTTATAGCCGCTATTGGCCAGCGGAATATCGGCCGGCCTGAGTTCGTCGATAACTACTGCCTGTAATGCCAGGATGATGTCGAGGTCGCTCTTTTTATCCTTCTTCACTTCATCCACACGCCTGGATATTTCGGCGCCCGGCCTGCTTTTAAAAGCCTCCTGGTTGACAAACGAGAAATAGGCCCAGGTCATATCCTTTGCGGTCGAAAAGAACAGGGCGGTTTTTTGTTCAATATCCTGGTTACTGCTGCGGGGAAGCGCCGGCACATCGCGGAACGACCAGGTATAGCTTTTCTGTCCTGCGAGCTGAATGACCTCGGGGGCCAGGCGGCTGTTCAGTATCCTTTCTTTCAGGATGATCTCTTCGGGAACCCTCACGATGATCCGCAGGTCTTTAACCGGGACATTCTCCCCGATCTCTTCCATCCCGAAGAAGAACGGGAGAAAGTTCCCGGCGGAATGGATCGTATAGTCGAGTGTTATGACACTGCCGACCTCCGTGCCGGTGTGTGTCACCACCATTTCGCGGAGGTGGTTATATGCCGCGATATTCGCTGCATATCCGGGCAGCACCTCATTGAAGGCGTTCTGCGGCACGATCACCTTTTTCCCGTCGGCCATCACGGTGTAGGCTTCGTTGATCTTCAACTGCTGGTATAGCGGGTTGTAAACAATAAACGTCTCGCCGAAGAGGCGGTGGAATGAAAAATGGGTGAGCAGTTTGATCTCCTTGCGGTAATGGAAATCCCAGGAGCCGTCTTTCTGAAGAATATACTCTTTCACCAGTTTCTGGTATTCGGCATCGTATTCCGGGGTTTGGGAGAAAAGCGGGTTTACGATCAGAAACAGAAATGTCAGGACAGAAAATACAATACCGTTTTTCATCATTTCAGCAGTTAATTTGGGGTAAAATTAAAAAAGATGTTCGCATTTTGCTTTTTGCATTTTGCATTTCATTTTACATTTCTCATTTCATTTTGCATTTTGCATGCGGCATGGCATGTCACATTTCAAATGCACTATGCACGAAAGCTTTTGGGGAACAGGGAAAAAAGATATGCGATAAGATTTCACTTAAATATCACCAGTTTTTTTGCATCGGGTTTATTCTTTTCTACCGACAGCAAAAGATAATAAATGCCCGGTGAAAGATCAGGATTTGAGATCGTTTCCTGGTTCAGGCCCTCTGTTTCGGCGTTAAATGCGGATTCAGAAATGATCGTTCCTGTCGGGGAAATAATCGTTAATCTCACCATGCCGGGCTGGTCGGTGCAAAAATCGACGGTAAAGGCTCCCGATGCCGGGTTCGGCCTGATCAATTTAATCCTGCCGGAATGCAATTCGTCCGGATGCAACGGTTGTTCTTCCAGGCCAAGCGATGAAAATCCTTTCGATTGTAACAGGATGTCAATCCATTCTTTCCGTTGCCTGTTAAATTGATTCTTCGATTCGGGAATGATCTCCGGATGTTTGGTGACGAGGACGGATCTCATTCCTGTATCGCTGTTATTCTGCATGAAAACATAGGCCAGGTCGATCAGGGCGAAAACGGAGTCGGCCTGTGTTCCCGGGTTGAAGAGTATTGAATCGAGCGAATTGATTGCCTGCTGGTAATGCTGATCCCTGATATTGCAATGAATAGAAATCCATTCGGCGGTTTTTCCGAGGAGGCTGTCGCCCGGATTTTCTGACAAGTTATCGCAATAAGCTTTTAATGTGGCGTAATTTGAATACAATGCAGGGTTCAATGCAAAGAGCTCCTTTAGCGACGCCAGCGCAAACCGGTTTTCCGGGAATCCGGCAATGATCTGCTTAAATCCGCTGTCGGCGGCCAGGTAGTTTTCCGCCTCAATTTCAGTCTTGGCTTCGTAAAACAGGGTTTCGGCTACATCGTCCGATTTCAGATAGCTTTCACCGGGGCACCAGACCGGATCCCAATCATAGTTACCCAGTGGGATCAAGCGCAGGGACGGATCGGAATGATCGACCCAGCAGTTATTTTCTACTGTGAAATCGGGTATTCCCCTGATTTCCCGGTTCTGGTTCGTATCGATGATCATTTCGTCGTATTCCACCGCCTGGATGAACGGATTCGTACCCGAAGTATAATCCCGGATCACATTGTATTCGAATTCAGTGGGAAAGCTGCTGTAATTGAACATGCATTGGCTGATCGTATTGTCGGCAATAAGTTGCGTTGAATCAACACTTGTAGCCTGGGAATTCCCGGTGACCATAAGGTCGCTTCCATGAAACCCGGCGATGCCATAATCGTTATCGGTTATTTGATTAGTTGATATTTGAACAGTGCTGTAATAGGAATGGATACCCAATTCGGCAATCTGGGGATAGGCAGTGCCCGTAAATTGAATCGTATTTTCTTCTATGGATTGCATTCCCCGGCCATCCCATCCGGCATAGAAAAGTTCAATGCCGCGGCCTGATGCATAAGTGAAATCATTATCATCGACCAGGAAATTCATGTAATCTTCAATGGTCAGGACTGCATTAGCATCAATAATTGAATCATTATCAAAACTATTGTCAATGATATCAATAAATGATGCCT
>ENA-UOWO01000668-UOWO01000668.1-activated-sludge-metagenome-genome-assembly--contig:-NODE-668-length-47988-cov-23.358709_pt1 | contig 47988 bp, 40 predicted proteins | sample MGYA00238148_ERZ761564 | MGnify/ENA primary metagenome ERZ761564 (study PRJEB28885, sample SAMN05720194) | activated sludge metagenome | isolation source: Anaerobic digester | place: USA... | reverse complement strand
AGCAGTTCGCCGCCGCCGAAGAGGCGCAGGGCGTGGCCGATGCGCGCCTGCACGAATTGGGCGAGCAGGTGCCCGCGCTCGACGAGGATCGCCGCGCCAAGCAGGAGCAGGTCAACGCCGAGAGCGGCAAGCATGCCGACCTGAGCGCCCGCCTGGACGCGCTGCGCGCACTGCAGGAGAAGGTGCAGACCGAAGGCAAGCTCAAGCCCTGGCTGGCGCGCCATGGCCTCGAAGGACTGCAGGGCCTGTGGACCAAGGTGCACATCGAAGCCGGCTGGGAAACCGCGCTCGAATCCGCGCTGCGCGAGCGCCTGAACGCGCTGGAGGTCGGCCGCATCGAGACCGTGCGCGCCTTCGCCGACGACGCGCCGCCGGCCAAGCTGGCCTTCTACACGCCGCCGCAGGCCGCCATCGCCAACACGCACCAGACGCTGCCGCGCCTGAGCGACCTGCTGCGCCTGGGCGATGCGGGCCTGAAAGCCCTGCTCAACGACTGGCTCGAGGGTGTCTACACCGCCGCCAGCATCGACGAGGCGCTCGCCGCACGCGGCAAGTTGACGCACGGCGAAATCATCATGACCCGCGAGGGCCACCAGGTCAGCCAGTTCGCGGTGGCTTTCTACGCGCCAGACTCCGAGCAGGCCGGCATGCTGGCCCGCGCGCAGGAGATCGAGAATCTGGAGCGCCAGCTGCGTGCGCAGACGCTGATCGCCGACGAATCGCGTGGCGCGCTGGTGCGCGCCGAGGCGGCCTACACCGAGGCCTCGCAGCGCCTGCTGACGGTACGCCGCGACGCCACCGAGGCGCAGACGCGGGCCCACCAGCTGCAGGTGGAACTGCTGCGCCTGAGCCAGCTGGCCGAGCAGACGAGCAGCCGCCGCGCCCAGCTCGACGAGGAACTGGCGGAGCTCGATGGCCAGCTCGAAGAACTCGACGAGCGCCGAACCACCGGCGAGGCGAAGTTCGAGGAGCTGGACATGCAGCTCGCCACCACGCAGGAGCGCCACGCCGAGCTCGACGAGGGCGTGATCGGCGCCGAGCGCAAGCTGGCCGAGGCGCGCGAGCAGCTGCGTGCGCTGGAGCGGCAGTCGCAGGAGGCGCAGTTCCATGCACGCTCGCTGGCGGCGCGGCGCGGCGAACTGCAGCGCAGCATCGAGACGGCGGTGCAGCAGGTGGCGGCCAACGAATCCTCGGTCCAGCAACTGCAGGAGGAGCTGGAGCGGCTGACCGATGCCGCCGCGCAGGCCGGCCTGCAGACGGCGCTCGCGCTCAAGCTGGAGCGCGAGGCGGCGCTGGGCGCCAAGCGCAGCGAATACGACGACCTGACGCTGCGCATGCGCCGCTCGGAGGAGCAACGCCTGACGCACGAGCAGAGCCTGCAGCCGCTGCGCGATCGCATCACCAAGCTGCAGCTCGAGGAGCAGGCTGCGCAGCTCGGCGGCGCGCAGTACCTCGAGCAGCTGGTCGCCGCCAGCGTCGACTTCGAGGCGCTGTCGGCCGGCATCGAGGCGAACGGCGTCAAGCTCTACGGCCTGCAGGGCGAGATCGACCGCATCAATCGCGACATCAATGCGCTCGGGGCGGTCAACCTGGCTGCGCTCGACGAGCTGACGGCCGCGCGCGAACGCAAGACCTTCCTCGACGCGCAGAACGCCGACCTGTCCGAAGCCATCAACACGCTCGAAGACGCCATCCACAAGATCGACCTGGAAACGCGCGACCTGCTGGGCAACACCTTCAACCAGGTCAACGAACATTTCGGCCGCATGTTCCCGACGCTGTTCGGCGGCGGCCAGGCCAAGCTGGTGATGACCGGCGACGAGATCCTCGACGCCGGCGTGCAGGTGATGGCGCAGCCCCCGGGCAAGAAGAACAGCACCATCCACCTGCTCTCGGGCGGCGAGAAGGCGCTCACCGCCATCGCATTGGTGTTCGCGATCTTCCAGCTCAACCCAGCGCCGTTCTGCCTGCTCGACGAGGTCGATGCGCCGCTGGACGACGCCAACACCGAGCGCTACGCCAAGCTGGTCAAGGAAATGGCGCAGGGCACGCAGTTCCTGTTCATCAGCCACAACAAGATCGCCATGGAGATGGCCGAGCAGCTCATCGGCGTGACCATGCAGGAGCAGGGCGTCTCGCGCATCGTCGCGGTGGACATGGAAGCCGCGGTCAGCCTGGCCGAAGCGGCCTGAACCCGGACCGATGACCATGAGCCTGACCGTCGCGCTCGCACTCTTCGGCGCGGTGGTGCTGGCGGCGATGGCTGCGCATGCCGTGTGGCAGTCGCGCCGTGCGCAGCCTCGCCGCGTGGCTCAGGCCAGGCCGGTTGAGGCCCGCGATCCGGGGCTCGCCGAAGGCGCCGTCGAACCCAGCTTCGACGCGGCGCCGAGCGCCGAACTGGCCGTGGCCGATCCAGCGGAAGTGCGTGCACCCCGCCGCATGGTGCCGCGCATCGATTCGCTGATCGATGCGATCGCGATGCTGGCCATCGAGGTGCAGGTCAGCGGCGAGATGGCGATTTCGCACCTGCCGCCCACACGACGGGCCGGCAACAAGCCCTTCTTCATCGAAGGCCTGAACGTCTTCACGCGCGAATGGGAGCCGCCCGCGGCCGGCCAGCGCTACAGCGAGTTCCAGGCCGGCGTGCAGTTGGCCAACCGGGGCGGCGCGCTCAACGAGATCGAGTACTCCGAATTCGTGCAGAAGGTGCAGGCCTTCGCCGACGCGATCGGCGCCATGCCCGACTTCCCCGACATGCTCGAGGTCGTCGCGCGGGCGCGCGAGCTCGATGCCTTCGCCGGTGACCACGATGCGCAGCTGGCCGTGCATCTGAGTTCGCGCTCGGTCGCCTGGAGCGTGGGCTACATCCAGCAGCACGCAGGTCGCCACGGTTTCGTGCCGGGCATGGTGCCGGGCCGGCTGGTGCTGCCGGGCGCCGAGGATGGAGCGCCACCGGTGCTGACGCTGTCGTTCGACTCCCAGGCGGCGTTGGCCGAGGACCCCAACCAGGCTGCGCTGCGCGACGTGACGCTGAGCTTCGACGTGCCGCAGACCGACCCGTCCAGTGAGCCCTTCGTCGCCTGGCAGGCCAGTGCGCAGGCGCTGTCGCTGGGCATGGACGCGGCGATCGTCGACGACAACGGCCACCCGCTCGGCGCCGAGAGCTTCGCGGTGATCGGCAGCGAGCTGACTCGGCTGTACGACGAGCTGGCCGCGCGCGACCTGGCCGCCGGTTCGGCCGCGGCGCGGCGGCTGTTCAGCTGAAGAACGGGCCGGGCAAGGGCCGTGCGCAGCTGGCCGACAATCGCCGCATGAGTTCCCCCGACCCCGCAGCACGCGCCGCCGATCTGCGCCGGCAACTGCATCACCATGCGCACCGCTACTACGTTCTCGACGCGCCGGAAATCCCCGACGCGGAGTACGACCGCCAGTTCCAGGAGCTGCAGGCCCTGGAGGCCGCCCACCCCGAACTGCTGACGCCGGATTCGCCGACACAGCGTGTGCTCGGCAAGGTGCTCGACGGCTTCGTGGCCGTGCGCCACAGCGTGCCGATGCTGTCGATCCGCACCGAGACCGACACCGAAGCCACCGGCGCGCTGGCCTTCGATGCGCGCGTGCGCCGCGAGCTCGAACTGGCCGAGACCGACCCGCCGGTCGAGTACGCCGCCGAGCTGAAGTTCGATGGCCTGGCCATCAACCTTCGCTACGAGCGCGGCGTGCTGGTGCAGGCCGCCACGCGCGGCGATGGCGAAACCGGCGAGGACGTGACGCAGAACATCCGCACCATCGGCCAGATCCCGTTGCGGCTGGACGGCACCGATGCTGCGGTGCTCGAGGTGCGCGGCGAGGTCTACATGCGCCGCGACGACTTCGAGGCGCTCAACGAGGCGCAGCGCCAGAAGGGCGAGAAGACCTACGTCAACCCGCGCAACACCGCGGCCGGCGCAGTGCGCCAGCTCGACCCGGCGGTGACGATGTCGCGGCCCTTGAGCTTCTTCGCCTACGGCCTGGGCGACGTGCAGGGCTGGCAGGTGCCGGCCACCCACGCCGCGCTGCTCGATGCGCTGCAGGCCATGGGCATGCCGGTGTGTGCGGATCGCGCGGTGCTGCAGGGTGCCGACGGTCTGGTCGGCTTCCATCGTGCGATGGGGGCCAAGCGCGACGCGCTGCCGTTCGACATCGACGGCGTGGTCTACAAGGTCAATTCGCGGGCGCTGCAGCAGCGGCTGGGATTCGTGTCGCGCGAGCCGCGCTGGGCAGTAGCGCACAAGTACCCGGCGCAGGAGCAGATGACTGTGCTGCGCGACATCGACATCCAGGTCGGCCGCACCGGCAAGCTCACGCCGGTGGCCAAGCTGGAGCCGGTGTTCGTCGGCGGCACGACGGTCAGCAACGCCACGCTGCACAACGAGGACGAGACACGCCGCAAGGACGTGCGCATCGGCGACACGGTGATCGTGCGCCGCGCAGGCGACGTGATCCCCGAGGTGGTGGGCGTGGTGCTGGAGAGGCGCCCGGCCGACGTGGGCGAGCCTTTCGACTTGTACAAGCGCCTGGACGGGAAATGCCCGGTGTGCGGCAGCGCGATTGCGCGCGAGGAAGGCGAGGTCGACTGGCGCTGCAGCGGCGGCCTGTACTGCCCGGCGCAACGCAAGCAGGCCATCCTGCACTTCGCGCAGCGCCGCGCGCTCGACGTCGAGGGCCTGGGCGACAAGCTGGTCGAGCAGCTGGTGGACGCCGGCATCGTGCGCACGCTGCCCGAGCTGTACACGCTCGGCCTGGCCAAGCTCAGCGCGCTGGAGCGCATGGGAGAGAAGAGCGCCGCCAACCTGCTGGCCGGGCTGGAGAAGAGCAAGTCCACCACGCTGGCGCGCTTCCTCTACGGCCTGGGCATCCGCCATGTCGGCGAGACGACGGCGAAGGACCTGGCAAAACACTTCGGCGGCATCGACCGCGTGATGGACGCGAGCGTCGAGCAGTTGCTCGAGGTGCACGACGTCGGGCCGGTGGTGGCGCAGAGCATCCGCACCTTCTTCGAGCAGCCGCACAACCGCGAGGTGGTCGAGCAGCTGCGTGCGGTCGGCGTGCACTGGGCGGAGGGCGAGGGCACGCAGGCCGATGCCGGCCCCAAGCCGCTGGCCGGCAAGACGCTGGTGCTCACGGGCACGATGCCCTCGCTGGGCCGCGACGAGGCCAAGGACCTGATCGAAGCCGCCGGCGGCAAGGTCAGCGGCTCGGTGTCGAAGAAGACGCACTTCGTGGTCGCCGGTGAGGAAGCCGGCAGCAAGCTCGACAAGGCACGGGAGCTCGGCGTGACAGTGATCGACGAGGCAGGCCTGCGTGCCTTGCTGGCCGGCGATGGCGACGGAGCGGCAGCATGAGCGGGCTCACGAACGAGACCGACTGGCTCGCCGCCCTGCGCGTTCGTGCCGCGCAGCCGCCGCTGCGACCGCGCGAGCCGCTGCGCCTGGGAAGTGCCGAGATCGGCTCGATCGAGCCGGACATGGGCCGGCGCATGGTCGAGGCCGGCCTGCCGCTGCGCGCCACGGCGAATGCCTGGCAGATCAGCTCGCACGACGACGAAGCGCTGGCCGATCTGGCGCACTGGCTGCGCGATCAAGGTCTGGCCAGCCGCTGGCGCGACGAGTTGCTGCCGGTCACCGACGCGGCCGGCCAGCGGCACGGCGCCATCGAGCGCGCCGCGGTGCGGCCGCTGGGCATCACCACGCACGCCGTTCACCTGGTCGGCCGCCACCCCGACGGCCGCTTCTGGGTGCAGCAGCGCGCCTTCGACAAGGCCACCGACCCGGGCTTGTGGGACACCCTGGTCGGCGGCCTGATGAGCGCCGACGAGGACGTGCCGAAGACGCTGGAGCGCGAGACCTGGGAAGAGGCCGGCCTGCACCTGACCGAGCTCGACCAGCTGCGGCCACTGGGCCACCTGCAGATCCGCCGGCCGGTGGACGAGGGCTACATGGTCGAGAAGGCGAGCCTGTTCCAGGCCGTGCTGCCAGTGCGCGCGCAGCCGGCCAACCAGGACGGCGAGGTGGCGGGTTTCGCCTGCCTGGATGCGCAGGCGCTGCGCGCACAGCTGGCCAGTGGCCGCTTCACGCTGGAGGCCGCGCTGATCCTGGCCCACGCGCTGGAGCAGAACGGCCCGCGCTGAGCTCGTTCAGGGGCGGGTCGCCGCGGGGTGCACCCAGCGCTCCAGCGTCTCGAACACCTTTTCGAAATCGATCGGCTTGGCGATGTGGTCGTTCATGCCGGCCGCCAGGGCAGCCTCGCGGTCGCCGACCATCGCGTTGGCCGTCATCGCGATGACCGGCAGCGACTTCCACCGCGCACTCTGGCGAAGCGCCCGAGTGGCGGCGTAACCGTCCATCACCGGCATCTGGCAGTCCATCAGCACGACATCGAAGTCCTGACGGCCGAGCCAGTCCAGCGCCTCCTGTCCGTTGCCCGCGACACGAACCTCGATACCGGCAGTGCCGAGCAGGGCCACGGCCAGCTCCTGGTTGGTCTCGTTGTCCTCGACCAGCAGCACGCGTGAGCCGCGCAGGCCGGCATGCCGGCCTGCGGCTGGCGCCGGCGGCGACGGCACCTCGTGCATGGAACTCCCGGGCGGTTCGACGAGCAGCCGGTTCACGGCATCGGCCAGCGTGGCCGGTGTGAGCGGCTTGAGCAGCAGCGCGCCGACCTTGAGCTTTCGCTCGGCCAGGCGCGCCCACACGGCGTCGCGAGTCAGTGCCGAGACCATCAGCACGACCGGGATGGCGGCCAGCGGCGGCGCTCGCCGGCCGACGGCAGCGACGCAGTCCAGGCTGTCTGCGCCCGCCAGGTTCGCATCGATCAGCACCAGCTGGACGGGATCGCCGAGCGCGTCGGCCTCGGCCATGGCCTGCAAGGCGCGATCGCCGTCGGCGACGGCCTCGGCCCGAAACCCCAGCGCCGTGCAGGCGCGCGTGAGCACGTCGCGCGACGCGGCGCCGTCGTCGACGATCAGCACCCGCGCAGCGCACACGGCCTGGGCGCCCGGGGTGGCCGGCAGCGATGCCGACAGGCCTGCCTGCAGCCCGAAACGCAGGCTGAAGTGGAACCGGCTGCCGCGCCCGGGTGCACTGTCGACCCGAAGTTCGCCACCCATCAGCCGCACGAGGTGTCGACTGATCGCCAGGCCCAGGCCGGTGCCGCCGTAGCGGCGGCTGGTGGAGGCATCCGCCTGCGAGAACGACTCGAACAGGTGCTGTTGAACTTCGGCGCTCATGCCGATCCCGGTGTCTCGCACCTCGAACTGCAGCAGGGCCGACGTGGCGTCACACGACACGGCCTTGACGCCGATGGTGACTTCGCCGTGCTCGGTGAACTTCACGGCGTTGTTGCCGAGGTTGAGCAGCACCTGCCCCAGGCGCGATGGATCGCCCACCAACACCGTCGGCATTCGGGGCGGAATGTCCAGCAGCAGTTCCAGCCCGGCCTCCTCGGCGCGCAGGCCGAGCACGTCGACCAGCTGCGCGAGTGCCGTGTCGAGCGAAAACGCGATTGACTCCAGCTCCAGCTTGCCGGCTTCGATTTTCGAGAAGTCGAGGATGTCGTTGATGATGCCCAGCAGCGACCTGGCCGCGGCATGTGCCTTGCCGACGTAGTTGCGCTGCTGCGGCGCGAGTTCGCCCTGAAGCGCCAGGGCCGACATGCCCAGGATCGCGTTCATCGGCGTGCGGATCTCGTGGCTCATGTTGGCCAGGAAGGCGCTCTTGGCATGGTTGGCGGCTTGCGCTGCATCGCGCGCCAGGCGCAGCTCGGCGGTCCGCAAGTGCACCGTCTTCTCGAGCTCGTCTTGATAGCGGCGCTGCGCCGCCTCGGCCTGCTTGCGCTCGGTGAGGTCCAGCACGAGGCCGATGAAGCCCATCAGCTCGCCCGCAGCGCCCCGTTTGGCCGTCACCGTCAGCTGCACCGGCACGCGGGTGCCGTCCTTGCGGATGAAGTTCCATTCCGACACATCCGGAAGGTTGCGGCGCGCGCAGGCGAAGAACACCTCCATGCCGGGCTCGATGGTCTCGCCCAGCTGCGCCGACAGCGTCCGGGCGCGGCTGGCCACCTCTTGCGGGTCGTGCCAGGCGGCTGGCGTCAGCTTGCCAACAACCTCGGCGGCGCTGTAGCCGAGCAGGTGCTCGCTCGCGGCGTTGAAGGTCGTCACCACGCCGTCCGGCCCCACCGAGACGATGCCGCTGCCCACGTTGTCGAGCACGGCACGGTGCACGACCGACAGCCGGCGCAGTTCGGCCGCACGTTCCGATATCGCCTGCATCATCGCGTTGAAACCTTCACCCAGCCGCGCAATCTCGTCGGCCCCGGCCACCGGGACACGGCGGCTGTAGTCGGCTCGCGCGCGCACCTGGTCGACCGCCTGCGCGAGCGCCGCGATGGGGCTGACGATGCTGCGTTGCAGTGCGGCCAGCAGGCCGAAGGCAAGGACGGCCAGAAGCACGATCGTCCCTGCGGCGATCATGATCAGGGCATCGCGCGTCTGGCGCTCGAGTTCGCCCAGGTGCATCACCAGGTGCAGCCGGGCGCCGTCCTGCAAGCCCTGCCACAGGTCCACCGTGTGCCGGTCCTGGGACACCCGCAGGCCATCGGCTGGTGGCGCCGTAGCGAAGGCAGCTGCCGGTGCGCGGGCCAAGTAGCCAGCCAGTTCGCGGCCGTCGGACAGGACGATCTGTGCTTCGAGAAACTGCGGGTTGGCACGCAAGGTATCTAGGATCTGCTGCGCCCGCGTCTCGTCGGCGAAGGCCACGGCTGCTTCCGCGCCCACGGAAACGAGTTGCGCGTAGGGCTCCACGAGGCTGCGGGCTCGCATCTCGAGGGTGTAGCGCTCGAGCACGAGCACCGCCCCGCTGGCGGCTGCGAAGGCCAGCAGCGCCGCGACGAACAGCGCCAGCGCCAGCCGGCCGCGGATACCCTGCGGGCGCAGCAGCTTCATCGCCACCTCCGCAGCGTGCCGTTCTCCACGACGCTGCGCGAGACCTCGAGCATCGTCGACGGGATCGTCAACGAGGACGCGCGCGCCTGATCGAGGTTGATGCTCATCTCGACGCGCTCGCCGGCCAGCAGCCTGACGATGCCGCCCTCGTCGAGGAACTCCGGCGCGATGCCCACGGTGAGCACCGGTTGCCTGTTCAGCCTGGCCAACACGGCGCGGCGCTCCGCTGCCTGCGCGACATCGACGAAGACGATCTGGCAGGCCGGCAACTGCTCGAGCCTGGCGCCCCGCACGACCTCGAAGGCGCGTCCCTGCTCGGTGCGGTTCTGGAAGGTCGCCTCCAGCGTGTCGTCGAAGTGGCCATTGCCGACGATGCAGACGGACCAGGCCGAACGCTCGCTCGCGAAGGCGCGTGCCGGCCAGCCCACGTAGCGCGCGAAGTTGCGCAGGAACGCCGCCTCGACCCTCGCCGCCGACACGGCAGGCCGATCCTGAGCGTCGGCGCCGCCATGCGGTGGCAGCAGGGCCAGGAGGCAGCAGACGACCGCCACGCGGCCCGAACGGGGCAGCCAGGGCAGCTTCACATCGCTGCCCGCAGCGTCAGCAGCACTTCGCGCGGACGCGAACGCGTGCTCTGGGACGGCCGGTAGGTGGCACCGCCCAGGTTCTTCCCGCTCAGTTCCAGGCTCATGGGTCTGCCGTTCGCACGCCACGAAAAGCCAGCCATCGCGTTCACCAGGGTGTAACTCTGTCGGGAGGACTGCGGCCCCTCCGGCAGCAGCGTCTGGTCGCGCACGATGTTGAGTCCGCCGCCGACGTAGGCGCCCTCCAGGCGGCCCGGGCCGAAGTCGTGGCGTGCCCATACGTTGGCTAGATGCGGGGCGCTCATCTGCAATCTGGCACCGTGCAGCAGGTTCACGGTCTTGTAGTTGATCTGGCCGGCGGCATCCAGCGTGGCGGGGTCCTGGGCGAGTACTGCCGCGTCGTTTCCGGTGACTTCGACGATCCTCGCATCCATGTAGCTGTAGGACAGGTAGACCTGCCAGCGTGGCGCCGGCGACAGCGTGAGATCCAGCTCGACGCCTCGCGAGCGTTGCTCGCCGCTTTGCAGGTTATAGATCTCCACCGATCCGGCCGAATTCGTCAGGGCCAGGTCATTGACGATGCGGCGGTTGCGCAGGTCGAAGTAGCTCAGCGTTCCGGAAACGCGGCCATCGAGCAGCACGGCCTTCAGGCCCAGGTCGAAGCCCTTGCCCTCGCTGGGTTCGGCCGCCGCGGTCGAGCCGTCGAGGCGATTGAGGATGGTCGCGCCGGGCACGAAGGATTCGGCATACGAAGCGAAGGCGGCGAGGCCGGGGTCGATCTTGTACAGCACACCCAGCTGCGGTGTGGTCTTTCGGGCGTCGATGCGATCGACCTGCTGCGTGAGGCGGTTGTCGAGCATGTTGCGCGTGCGGGTCAGGCGCAAGCCGGCCAGCAGCAGCAGCCGATCGTCGAGCAGGCCCATCGTGCTGCCCGCGTACACGGATTGGTCCGTGGCGTCGGAACGGCGGTCCGTCGGGTTCGCGGTGAGGGCCGACCTCGGAATGGTGACGTGGCGGTTCCAGGTGGACGGGTCGCGCAGGTCCCACAGCGGCAGGGGCGATGCGGTCGGGTCGCTGCCCAGCGCAGGATCGTTCGGTGCCTGGGCCGCCCAGTTGTCGAAGCGCCGCACGACGTGCTGGGCGCCGAGCAGCAGGCGCAGGCTCGTGGCGCCGAACCGGTGCTGGCCGACCACGTCCACCGACAAGGTCTCGTCCCGGTTCGCATAGGTCTGCGCGCGCAGGCGGCGGCCTTGCAGGAAGGTCGTGTTGTTGGCCATGCCGAAGTTGCCGGAGAACAGCATGTCCGTGCGGTAGTGCTGTTTCGCGTAGGTGCCGCGCAGGTGCCAGTGATCATCGAGCTTGAAGTCGATCCAGGCGTTCAGGCTCTCGCTCTCGCTGAGCCGGTAGTCGACGTCGGACATGCTGTTCCAGGTGTCCGGCAGGCCCGGCACGTCGACCCCGGACAGGTTGGGATCGGCCGGTGTTGGCACCACGCCGCTCTGGCGCCCGTAGCCCGGCTTCTGCAGCAGCAGCGGCGTCTCGAGCTTGCGAAAGTTCTCGTACTTGAGCGACACGCTGACACGGTCGCTCGGCTGCCACCACAGTGCCGGCGAGAAGTTTCGCGAATGCGCGTCATAGGGCTCCCAGTAGTGGATGTCCTGGTCGTACGACGCGGCGAGGCGATAACGAAGCGTGCTGGAGGCGGGCCCGGTCACGTCGGCTTTGGTGCGGTACTGCCCATAGGAGCCGATGCCGGCCTCCCCGGAGGCCTCGAAGCGCGGTTGCGGGCTCTTGGTGATGATGTTGACGATGCCGCCGGGTGCCACCTGCCCGTAGAGGAAGGAGGACGGGCCCTTGACTACCTCCACGCGTGCGATGTTGGTGAAGTCGAAGATCGAGGGGCCGAGGGCGCCATCGCGCAGGATCTGCGTTCCGCCGGGCACGGAGCTCACGGCAAAGCCGCGAATGGCGAGGTTGGCGTTGCCTTCGTTGAAGTCGTTGCTGCGGTAGGTGACCCCGGGAGAGTAGCGGGCGATGTCATGGATGTCGCGCGGCGACTGGTCCCTGATGAAGGACTCCGTGAACGCCTGGATGGCGAATGGCAGGTCGCGCACCGGCGCGTCGAAGCGCGAGGCCGACACGGCATTCGAGGCGCGGTAGCCGCGGTCGAGGTGAGCCGAGACGTCGAAAGGCGAGACGGGAACGTCCACCAGTTCGGTGATGTCCATGTCGGCCACGTCACGTGCGGCGGCCTCTGGCGGAACGATGCCGCTCTCAGCCGCCGTCGCGAATGGCGGCGCCACCGCCGCCAGGGCGAGCGTCGCCTGTCGAAGCGCAGTCTCCAAGCGCCATGTCGCCATCTGTGCTCCCAACTGAGCCCATGTTTTGCCCGTAGTCTAGGGGGGCACGGCTCTGCCGGAGGCGACATGCGTCAAGCCAGACGCATCGAGAGCACGCCGGCCAGCAGCAACACGGTACTCGCGGCGCGCAGGGCGCCGAACTCCTCCTTCAGCCACAGCGTACCCAGCGCCGCGGCGAACAGCACCGAGGTCTCGCGCAGCGCCGCCACCGTGGCGACAGGGGCCTGCGTCATGGCCCATAGCGCGATCGCATAGGAGCCGAACGAGGCCGCGGTGCCGGCCAGCGCGAGCTTCCAGCGCCGGCCCATGTAGCGCCATGCCTGCGGCCGGTGCTCGCCGCGCCGCCACATGACGAGCAGGAAGTAGGGCAGGCCTTCGAAGAGGAACAAGGTGGCAACGTAGCTCAACGCGTGGCCGGCGGCGCGCACGCCCAGGCCGTCGATCACCGTGTACAGCGCGATGATGGCCGCGTTGGCCAGCGCATAGCGCAAGGCCTTGCCGGGGTGGCCGCCGATGGCGCTGCGCGACAGGCCCACGCCGACCACGCCCACGCTGATGGCCAGCACGCCGAACCATGCGGCCAGGGGCAACACCTCGCCGAGCAGTGCTGCACTGGCGCAGGCCACGAGCAGCGGCGCCAGCCCGCGCATCACCGGGTAGGTGAGCCCGAGCTCACCATGCCGGTAGGCACCGACCAGCGCGATGTAGTAACCCAGGTGCACCACGATCGAGGCCGCGAGGAAGGGCCAGGCCTCGCGTGCCGGCACACCGACGATGGCGACCACCGGCAGCGCGACGACCAGCCCCAGGCCGTGGATCAGTGCGGTGTCCAGCGCCTTGTCGGTGCCGCCCTTGATGAGCGCGTTCCAGGAGGCATGCAGCAACGCGCCGAACAGCACCGCGGCCACCACTGGCCAGGTCAGTGCCATGGCCGGCTCAAGGCTTGTTCTCTTCGCCCGACAGCTCGGCGAGCTTGGAATGGCGGATGCGCGTCTGCGAGAGCACGCCGGCCGAGTCGAGGATGGGGTAGGCGATCGAGCACAGGTGCGAGTTGATGCGCTTGAGGTCGCTGATCAGGTCCAGGTGCAGCGAACTCGTCTCGATGCTCTGCGCGGTGTTGTCTTGCAGCCGCGCGATGTGGCTGGCGGCGTACTCGCGCTCGAGGTCGCGGAACCGCGCCTTCTCCTCGAGCAGCTTCTTCGCGTCGCGCACGTGGCCGTCGAGGAACACGCTCATGCCCAGGCGCAGGTTGGCCATCAGGCGCTCGTGCAGGTGGCTGATCTCGGCCAGGCCGGCCTCCGAGAAGCTGCGGTTCTTGCGGATCTTCTTGTCTTCCACGTCCTGCAGCACACGCTCGATGACGTCGCCGATCTGCTCCATGTTGATGGTGAACGACAGGATGTCGGTCCAGCGGCGGCTCTCACGCTCGGACAGCGCCTCGCGCGAGATCTGCGTCAGGTAGAACTTGATCGCCGAGTAGAGCTCGTCGACGCTGTCGTCCATCTTGCGCAGTTGCTCGGCCAGCTGAAGGTCGTTGTGGCGGATCACCGGCATGATGCCGCGCAGCATGGTCTCCACCACGTCGGCCTGGTGCAGCGCCTCGCGCGCCGCGCAGCTGATGGCCAGCGAAGGCGTGGCCAGCGCCGTCGGGTCGAGGTGGCGCGGACGCGAGGCATCGGCGCCGAGCGCCGGCTCGGGCAACAGGCGCTCGACGAGTCGGCCCACCACGCCGGTGAAGCTGATGAACAGCGTGGCGAGCACAAGGTTGAAGCCGAGATGGAACCAGACCACCTGCTCGTGCACGGCGGCGCCGGTGAGCTGCAGCCACACATGGGCCTGCGGCAGCAGCGGGATCGCGATCGCCGCGCCGCCGAGCTTGAAGACCAGGTTGCCCAGCGGCAGCCGGCGCACCTGGGGCGAGGCGCCGCTGGTGGCGATCAGTGCGAGCAGGCCGCTGCCCAGGTTGGCGCCGATCACCAGGCCCAGCGCCACGTTCACCGGCAGGATGCTGGAGCTGGCCAGCGTCGCGGTGAGCAGCACGATCGCCAGGCTCGAATAGGACAGCACGGTGAGCACTGCACCGACCACGATGTCGAGCAGCACCTCGTTGGGCAGCGAGGCCAGCAGCGTGCGCACCGCGGGCGACTGCGTCAGCGGCGTGGTCGCCTCGACGATGAGCTGCAACGCCAGCGTGATCAGACCGAGGCCGATCAGCACGCGGCCGACGCGGCCGATGCCGGTGTCCTGCCGCGAGGTGAACATCACCACGCCGGCAAAGATGAGCAGCGGCGACAGCCACGACAGGTCGAACGAGAAGACCACCGCCATCATCGCGGAGCCGACGTCGGCGCCCAGCATCACTGCCAGCGCCGCGCCGGTGCCCACCAGGCCCTTGCCGACGAAACTGGCGACGATCAGGCAGGTGGCGGTGGCCGACTGCACCAGGCTGGTCACGCCCAGGCCGGCGAGCAGGGCGCGCAGCCGGTTGCTGAAGCTGCGTGACAGCACGCCGCGCAGGTTCTCGCCGGCCACGCGCAGCATGCCGGTGCGCACGAGATAGGTGCTCCACACCAGCAAGGCGATGGCGGCGAGCAGGTTGAGCAGATGGATCAATCGGTTCTCCGGGTGCCGGGGCTCAGGGCTTCATCTGCAGCATGTGCGAGATCTGTGCCGACGCGGCCTGCAGCCGCGGCAGGAACTGCTCGACCATGTGCCGCGCCGAGGTGCGCGCGGCCTGGCCGCTGATGTTCATCGCGGCGATGGCGCGGCCGGATCGGTCGCGGATCGGCACCGACAGCGAGACCAGGCCCTCCTCGAGCTCCTGGTCGACCAGGCACCAGCCCTGCTGGCGAACACGCGCCAGTTCGGCCTTCCAGCGCGCCGCGTCGGTGATCGTGTGGGCGGTGTGGGCCTTCAGCGGGTGACGGGCAACCAGTTCGTCGAGCGAATCGGCGTCGAGCTCGGCGAGCAGGGTTCGGCCCATCGAGGTGCACGCCGCCGGCAGCCGGCTGCCGATGCCCAGGTTGATGCTCATGATCTTGTGCGTCGGGATGCGCAGCACGTAGACGATGTCGGCGCCGTCGAGCACGGCGGCCGAGCAGGATTCCTTGACCTCTTCGACCAGCTTTTCCATCACCGGTTCGGCCAGGTTCCACAGCGGCAGCGACGACAGGTAGGCGAAACCGAGGTCGAGGATCTTCGGCGTCAGGCTGAACTGGCGGCCCTGGCTGCTCACGTAGCCCAGGCCCTCGAGCGTGAGCAGGATGCGGCGCGCGCCGGCGCGCGTCAGGCCAGTGCGCTGGGCGACTTCGGTCAATGTCTGTTGCGGCGCGCGGGCATCGAAGGATCGGATCACCGCCAGCCCGCGGGCAAAGGACTGGACGTAGCTGTCGCCGGGGCGCGGGCGTTCTTCGGTGGCGTTTGCGGCGGGCAAGCTCGCGGTGTCGGGCATGCCCCAGTCTATCGCCCCGGCTGGGAGCGCCTCAAAGGCTCGTCAGGCCGAGCGAGCGGCTCTCGCCGAACACCGGCCGCGCTTCCAGGCCGAAGGCGGCCACGGCGCGGCTGCGGCCCTGGCGCTTGGCCTCGTAGAGGGCCTGGTCGGCACGGCGCAGCGCGTCGTCGAGCGATTCGCCGTCGTGCATCTGCACGATGCCGAAGCTCAGGCTCAGCGGCGCATGCGTGGGTGCGACCTGGCGGTCGGCCAGGCGGGCGACGATGCGCGTGGCCACGGTCATCGCGTGGTCGACGCCGGTGCCGGGCAGCAGCACGGCAAACTCGTCGCCGCCCAGGCGCCCGGCCACGTCTGGCGTGCGCAGCGAGTCGCGCACGCAGCGCGCCACCTGGCGCAGCGCCTCGTCGCCGGCGGCATGGCCAAGCAGGTCGTTGATGCGCTTGAAGTGGTCGACATCGAACATCATCAGCGTGCACGGCGGCGCAGCGCCGGCCTCGAGCACGCGCGTGGCCAGTTCGTGGAAGTGCCGGCGGTTGGGCACGCGGGTCAGCACGTCGATGTCGGCCAGGTAGCGCAGCTTGCGGTGCATCGCGCGCAGGTTGGCTTCGGACCGTTCGTTGGTCAGCATCAGTGCGAGGTAGACCATCACCAGCGACGACACCACGATCACCAGCCCGCTGGCCAGCAGCATGCGGTCGCCGGCGGCGCCGTCGATGCCGTCGGACAGAGCCAGGCCCAGGCGGACGGCCTGCACCGCAGCGCAGGAGAGTTCCACCGACACCAGCAGCTTGATCGTGCTGCCCTCGCGCAGTTCGACCATGCGCGAGAGCATCAGGGCGCCGTACAGGTGCAGCGCGCAGGCGCCCGCGGCGAAGGCGGCCACGCGGGCGGCCAGCGAGCCGTGGGCGGCCCACGTGGCCAGCCAGACCAGATAGGCCAGCGCGAGCAGCAGCCAGTCGAGCGACTGCGGCACGCGCGAGGCGTGGCGAAGGCAGAAACGGCGCATGCCAGCCAGCACCACGATCGGCCACTGCAGCAGCAGCAGGTTGCCCAGCGGCAGCAGTTCCGGCGAGCTGTCGCGGAACAGGTGCAGCAGGCAGCCCAGTGCGAGCAGCCACTGCGCCGCCACCCACCAGCCATAGCCGCGGTAGGTGCGCTGCGTGAGACCGTGCAGCGTCATCACCGCGGCCGAAGTGGCCAGCGCGGCGATGCAGACGGTCATCAGGGTGGGCAGGTGCAGGCTCATGGTTCGTCGCGGGGATGCGGAATTCTGGACCTGAGCGTGCTGTTGCGCGTTACCTCTTTGGGGGGATTCAACTAGGGGGTAGGCGAGAATGGGCGCCATCGCGCCGCGTGGTGCAGTGCGTTGTGCACATTCAATCAGGAAGGAGTCGGGCACATGGCCATGGATGTGGTGGACTACGAGATCAAGGGCTCGGAGATGCAGTTCGTCGAGGTCGAACTCGATCCCGGCGAGGCGGCTGTCGGCGAGGCCGGCAGCCTGATGTTCATGGACGCCGGCATCGGCATGGACACGGTGTTCGGCGATGGCGGCGCGCAGCAGGGCGGCTTCTTCGGCAAGCTGCTCGGCGCGGGCAAGCGGCTGGTCACCGGCGAGTCGCTGTTCACGACCGTCTACACCAACCAGGTGAACGCCAAGCAGCGTGTGGCCTTCGCGGCGCCCTACCCGGGCAAGATCCTGCCGATGGACCTGCGCCAGCTCGGCGGCACGCTGATCTGCCAGAAAGACGCCTTCCTGTGCGCGGCCCGCGGCGTGTCGCTGGGAATCCACTTCCAGCAGAAGCTGTCGGTCGGCTTCTTCGGCGGCGAGGGCTTCATCATGCAGAAGCTCGAGGGCGACGGCCTGGCCTTCGTGCATGCCGGCGGCACCGTCGTGCGGCGTGAACTGCAGCCGGGCCAGACCCTGCTGGTCGACACCGGCTGCCTGGTGGCGATGACGCCCAACGTGAGCTTCGAGATCCAGTACGTGGGCAAGATCAAGACGGCGCTGTTCGGCGGCGAGGGCCTGTTCTTCGCCAAGGTCAGCGGCCCCGGCACGGTGTGGCTGCAGAGCCTGCCGTTCTCGCGCCTGGCCTCGCGGGTGTTCGCGGCAGCGCCGCAGCGCGGCGGCAGCCGCGAAGAGGGCTCGGTCCTCGGTGGCCTGGCCGCGGGTGGGCTGCTCGGAGGTGTGCTCGGCGGAGACGATGAGTAAGGTCTGTTTCGCGTCGGCGTCGCGCGGCCTGCTGGCCGCGCTGTGGCTGGTGCCCGCGCTGGCATGGGGAGCTCCAGCGACCGATGCCGTGCAACTCGAGGCCTTGACCTCCACCGAGCTGCGCGAGCGCATCGCGGCGGGAGCCACCACCATCCTCGTGCCGCTGGGCGGCACCGAGCAGAACGGGCCGCACATGGTGCTGGGCAAGCACAACGTGCGCGCCCGGGTGTTCGCCGAACTGATCGCACGCGAGCTGGGCAATGCGCTGGTCGCACCGGTGATGGCCTATGTGCCCGAAGGCAGCGTGGAGCCGCCGGCGGCGCACATGCGCTATGCCGGCACCATCTCGATCCCCGAGCCGGCTTTCGAGGCGGTACTGGAAGGCGCAGCGCGCAGCTTTCGCCGCCACGGCTTTCGTGAGGTGGTGTTCCTCGGCGACCACGGCGGCTACCAGAAGAGCGAGGAGCGCGTGGCCGCCAGGTTGAACAGCGAATGGGCCGCCGGCGGCACACCGTGCCGCGTGCACGCGCTCGGCGAGTACTACCGCGCGTCGCAGCAGGGCCATGCCGAACTGCTCGCCGCACGAGGCTTCAAGGCCGACGAGATAGGCACCCACGCGGGCCTGGCCGACACCGCCCTGGCGCTGGCCGCCGACGAAGCGCTGGTGCGGCCGCAGTGGCTGGGCCGTGCCTCGACGCCGGCCGAGCGGCCTGGGGTCTCGGGCGACCCGCAGCGCGCCACGGTGGCGCTGGGCCGGATCGGTGTCGAGCGCATCGTCGCGGCGTCCGTGTCGGCCATCCGGGAGCGCACCCGGACTCGTTGACAATCACGGGTGACGACCTTCATCACATCGATTCTTTCCATGAAATACAAGCAACTGCATCTTCGCCGTCTTCAAGCGCTGGCACTGGCGGTCACGGGGCTGGCCGGTGCTGGCACCTGGCTCGGTGTGCAGGCGCAGAGTGCGGCCTCGGGGGCAAGCGCGCCCGCCGCGGCGCCCGCGGTGAACACGGTGCCTGGCATGCCGCCGGTGCCCAACCCGAAGAACGTCTACAGCGAGACGGGAGCCGAGAAGATCAGCTCAGCGCTCAAGGATGACCTGGAGCGCATCTACGTGCCCAATCTGCGCTCGGGCGACGTCTATGTCGTCGATCCGGCTGCGATGAAGGTGATCGACCGGTTCAAGGTCGGTATCGGGCCGCAGCACATCGTGCCGTCGTGGGACCTGCGCACGCTGTGGGTGACCAACAACGCCGAAGGCCGCACCGACGGCAGCCTCACCCCCATCGATCCGAAGACCGGCAAGCCGGGCAAGCCGGTGATGGTGGACGACCCTTACAACATGTACGCCACGCCCGACGGCAAGTCGGCGATCGTGGTCGCCGAAGCGCGCAAGCGCCTGGACTTCCGCGACCCCAGGACCATGGCGATGCAGTACTCGATCGACGTGCCCGGCTGCCCCGGCATCAACCACGCCGACTTCTCGATCGACGGCCGTTTCGCGATCTTCACCTGCGAGTTCTCCGGCACGATCGCGAAGATCGACCTCGCCGAGCGCAAGGTGCTGGGCTATCTCAAGCTGCAGATGCCGAGCACGCGCTTCAAGGAGAAACCCGGCGCGCCGCGTTCGAAGCCGGGCCAGGTGTGGGAACCGGGCGAGACCGAGGTCTGCACGGTCGACAAAGGCATGCCGCAGGACATCCGCATCTCCCCGGACGGCAAGCGCTTCTACATCGCCGACATGCATGCAGACGGCGTGCACGTCGTCGACGGCGCATCGTTCAAGCAGGTCGGCTTCATCCAGACCGGCCTGGGCGCGCACGGCCTGTACCCGAGCCGCGACGGCAAGAGCCTGTACGTGGCCAACCGCGGCTCGCACAAGATCCACGGTGCGCGGCTGGGCAACGGCGGCGTGTCGGTGATCGATTTCGCGACCGAGAAGGTCGTCGTTCGATGGGCGGTGCCCGGCGGCGGCAGCCCCGACATGGGCAACGTCAGCGCCGACGGCAAGTACCTGTGGCTGGCCGCGCGCTACGACGACGTGATCTACCGCTTCGACACCGCCAGCGGCGACGTGAAGCAGGTCAAGGTCGGCGCCGAGCCGCACGGGCTGACCGTCTGGCCGCAGCCGGGCCGCTACTCGCTCGGCCACACCGGCAACCTGCGTTGAGGATGCGGGCGGTAGCGGAATGAAGCTCCTGCTCGACTCCTTCTGGCGCGCGGCGGCCTACTGCCTGCACCCGCGCGTCATCGCGCTGTCGGTGCTGCCGCTGGTGCTGATGGTGGTGGCGGCTCTCGGCCTGGGTTACCTGTTCTGGGACGCGGCCATCGACGCGGTCAACGGCACGCTGGAGACATGGTCGCTCGTCACCATGCTGTTCGAGTGGCTCGACCGCTTCGGCATGAGCGGGCTGAAGTCGGCGCTGGCGCCGCTGATCGTGGTGTTCTTGGCCACGCCGGTGATCGTGATCGTCGCGCTGCTGTGCGTGGCCATCCTGATGACGCCGTCGATGCTGCACCTGGTGGCCGAGCGCCGCTTCGCCTCGCTCGAGCGCAGGCGCGGCGGTTCGCTGTGGATGGGCGCGCTGGGCGCGTTGCTGGCGACGCTGGTGGCGCTGATCGCCTTGGTGATCTCGGTGCCGCTGTGGCTGGTGCCGCCGCTGGTGCTCGTCATCCCGCCGCTGATCTGGGGCTGGCTCACCTACCGTGTGCTGGTCTACGACGTGCTGTCCGAACACGCCAGTCGCGACGAACGTCTGGAGATCGTGCGGCGCCATCGCCCCACGCTGCTCGCGATGGGCGTGCTGACCGGTTACCTCGGCGCCGCGCCCGGGCTGGTGTGGGCCTCGGGCGTGATGTTCGTGGCGCTCGCGCCGGTGCTCGTGCCGGTGGCGATCTGGATCTACACGCTGGTGTTCGCGTTCGCGGCACTGTGGTTCGCGCACTTCACGCTCTCGGCGCTGGAGGTGCTGCGCGCCGAAGCCGCCGCCGCACCGCCGCCCGCGCCGGCGCCGCTGCCCACCCACCCCGACTTCGAACGGCTGCCTCCGCCATGAACTTCGGCCTCATCATCATCGGCGACGAGATCCTCTCGGGCAAGCGCGAGGACAAGCACCTGCCCAAGGTCATCGACCTGCTCGCCGCACGCGGGCTCTCGCTCTCGTGGGCCCGCTACGTCGGAGACGAGCCCGATCGCATCACTGCCGACCTGGGCGATGCCTTCGCGGCGGCGCAGCGTGGCGACGTGGTGTTCTCCTGCGGCGGCATCGGCGCCACGCCGGACGACCACACCCGGCAATGCGCCGGCCGTGCGCTCGGCGTGCCGCTGGCATTGCACCCGCAGGCGCGCGAACTGATCCTCGAGCGCATGCGCGACGTCGCGGCCGAGCAGGGCCTGCCTTACGAACCCGACCGCGACGACAACGTGCACCGCCTGAACATGGGCGTGTTCCCGGAAGGCGCGCGCATCATCCCGAACCCCTACAACAAGATCGCCGGCTTCAGCCTGCATGCCTCCTCCGGCGCGGGCGGCGTGTTCTTCGTTCCTGGTTTCCCGGTGATGGCCTGGCCGATGATCGAATGGGTGCTCGACCACCATTGCGCGCACCTGCGCCGCCAGGTCGGCATGAGAGAGAAGTCGGTGATCGTGTTCGGTGCCATGGAGGCCACGCTGACGCCGCTGATGGAAGACATCGAGGCGCGCTTTCCAGGCATCAAGGTGTTCAGCCTGCCCAGCGTCGACCACCCGCAATGGGGCAGGCACATCGAGCTGGGCGTGAAGGGCGAGCCGAACTCGATGGAAGCGGCCTATGCCGAAATGATCCGCGGCCTGAATGGCCATGGCGCCAAGTTGGGCCCTGAGTTGGTGCGTTGAATCACCAAATGAGCGCACCTGTGTGGTGCGCTGAAGTGCACCAGGACGGAGCGATGGCCGCCGGCCGTCCGCGGGCGGTGCCTCAGGCACACGGGCCGAAGTCTGCCGGTTGCAGGCATGGTTTCTGCTACATTCCTGTGCGCTTTTTGGGCCCCGCGGGGCCCCCCCCCCGCAGGGCTGACGCCCTGAAACCGACCAATCCCACAAGCAGCCTGCCAGGAGATCTTTGATGGCCAAGACCGTCGCCGACGTGATGAAGATGGTGAAGGAGAACGAGGTCAAGTTCGTCGACTTCCGCTTCACCGACACCCGCGGCAAGGAACAGCACGTGTCCGTGCCTGTCTCCGCTTTCGATGAAGACAAGTTCACCTCGGGTCACGCCTTCGACGGTTCCTCGATCGCCGGCTGGAAGGGCATCGAGGCGTCGGACATGACGCTGATCCCGGACCCGAACACCGCGAACATCGACCCGTTCTTCGAAGAGCCGACGCTGATCCTGACCTGCGACGTCATCGACCCGACCGATGGCAAGCCCTACGAGCGCGACCCGCGTTCGCTGGCCCGCCGCGCCGAGGCCTACATGAAGGCCTCCGGCCTGGGTGACGCGGCCTACTTCGGCCCCGAGCCCGAGTTCTTCATCTTCGACAGCGTGCGCTGGAACGTCGACATGTCCGGCTGCTTCGTCAAGATCGAAGCCGAGGAAGCCGCCTGGAACACCGGCAAGGACTACGAGCACGGCAACAGCGGCTACCGTCCGACGGTCAAGGGCGGCTACTTCCCGGTGCCCCCGATCGACGCCGGCCAGGACCTGCGCTCCGAGATGTGCCTGATCCTCGAGTCGATGGGCATCCCGGTCGAGGTGCACCACCACGAGGTGGCCAACGCCGGCCAGATGGAAATCGGCACCAAGTTCAGCACGCTGGTGCAGCGTGCCGACTGGCTGCAACTGCAGAAGTACATCATCGCGAACGTCGCGGCCGCCTACGGCAAGACCGCGACCTTCATGCCCAAGCCCATCGTCGGCGACAACGGCTCGGGCATGCACGTGCACCAGTCGGTGTGGAAGGACGGCAAGAACCTGTTCGCCGGTGACGGCTATGCCGGCCTGTCGGAGTTCGCGCTGTACTACATCGGCGGCATCATCAAGCACGCCCGTGCGCTGAACGCGATCACCAACCCGGGCACCAACAGCTACAAGCGCCTGGTGCCGGGCTTCGAGGCGCCGGTCAAGCTGGCCTACTCGGCGAAGAACCGCTCGGCTTCGATCCGCATCCCGTACGTGCCGAACCCGAAGGGCCGCCGCATCGAGGCGCGTTTCCCGGATCCTTCCGCCAACCCGTACCTGGCCTTCAGCGCGCTGCTGATGGCCGGCCTGGATGGCGTGGAGAACAAGATCCACCCGGGCGAGGCCGCCACGAAGGACCTGTACCACCTGCCGCCGGAAGAGGACGCGAAGATCCCGACCGTCTGCCACAGCCTGGACCAGGCGCTCGACTACCTCGACAAGGACCGTGCCTTCCTGACCAAGGGCGGCGTGTTCACCGACTCGTACATCGACGCCTACATCGAACTGAAGATGCAGGAAGTGACGCGCTTCCGCATGACCACCCACCCGGTGGAGTTCGACATGTACTACGCCCTGTGATCTTTTCCCGCTCGAACGAAGGGACGGCCATGGCCGTCCCTTTTTTCTGCAGGTTCATCCCTGCATCCGTGCACCGGTGCTGGGCGACAATCGGAACGAGCCTGTCGGCTGCGCGCACTGCTGCGGCGTTGGACAGGCAAGGAGTCCGACGCATGCACCGTATCCGATCGAGCCTGATGGTCCTGACAACGGCGGCCGTGCTGTGGCCGCTGCAGGCCGCGGCGCAGACCACCGTCTACCGCTGTCCGGGCAACGTCTACACGAGCAGCGCGGATATCTCGGCCAAGGAGGCCGAAGCCAAGGGCTGCAAGACGATCGAGGGCGCACCGATCACCGTGATCCAGGGAACGCGCCCGCGCACCGGCTCGCCCGTGCCGGCCAGCGGCCCGCGCCCGGCCGATTCGAAGGTCGAGCCGGCCCAGCAGCGTGCCCGCGACGGCGACGCCCGCCGCATCCTCGAGAGCGAACTCAAGAAGGAAGAAGAGCAGCTCGAGCAGATGCGCAAGGAGTTCAACAACGGCGAGCCCGAGCGCCGGGGCGACGAGCGCAACTACCAGAAGTACCTGGACCGCGTTGCCGAGATGAAGGCCGCCATCGCGCGCAAGGAAAGCGACATCGCCGCGATCAAGCGCGAGATCTCCAAGCTTCCGGCGTCGTGAATCCATCCGCGCAGTCGGCCGCCAGCGAGGTCGCCCGCGCCGACGCCGCGGAAGCCTACGCGGCCTTCGACCACCTGGCCACGATGGTGGCGGTGGTCTCGCCCGACGGGCGCTGCGTGTTTGCCAACGCCTCGTTCGAGAACGTGCTCGGCCTGTCGCGGCGCAGCGTGCAGCGCGGCTCGGTGTTCGACTGGTTCGTCGAAGCGCATACGCTGCGCGACACCGTCGCCGCGGTGGCGCGCAACGATTTTTCCACCAGCCGCATGGAAGCGCTGCTGCGCCGCCCCGGCCCGACCGGCGGCGACGCCTTGCCGGTGCATGCCATCGTCAACCAGATGGACGGTTCGCCGCACGTGCTGCTCGAGCTCGTGGAGATCGAGCAGCAGACGCGCCAGGACCGCGAGGAGCGCGCGCTCGGCCAGGCGAAGGCCAACAAGGAGCTGATCCGCAACCTGGCCCACGAGATCAAGAACCCGCTGGGCGGCATCCGCGGCGCGGCGCAGCTGCTCGAGATGGAGGTCGAGAGCCGTGCGCTCACCGAATACACCCAGGTCATCATCAACGAGGCCGACCGACTGCAGGCCCTGGTCGACCGACTGCTGGCGCCGCACCGCAAGCCGCACGTGGTCAGCGACGTCAACATCCACGAGGTCTGCGAGCGGGTGCGCTCGCTGATCCTGGCCGAGTTTCCGCGCGGGCTGCAGGTCGAGCGCGACTACGACGTCTCCATCCCCGACTTCCGCGGCGACCGCGAGCAGCTGATCCAGGCGGTGCTCAACATCGCCCACAACGCCGCGCAGGCGCTGGCCGAGCGCATAGTGGCGGGTGACGCCTGCATCACGCTGCGCACGCGCATCGCGCGCCAGGTGACCCTGGGCAAGCAGCGTTATCGTCTGGCACTGGAATTGCATATCGAGGACAACGGCCCGGGCGTGCCCGAGTCCATCCGCGAGCACATCTTCTACCCGCTGGTGTCGGGCAGGGATGGAGGCTCCGGGCTCGGACTCACGCTCGCGCAGACCTTCGTGCAGCAACACCAGGGCACGATCGAATGCGAAAGCGAACCGGGCAGGACGCTGTTCAAGATCGTGATCCCGCTGCCCTGAGTCGTCACCTTCGTTGGGGCGGGTCGGGCGGCAACCACAGGCAGGGCATGAAACCCATCTGGATCGTTGACGACGACCAATCCATCCGCTTCGTGCTGGAGAAGGCGCTCGCCCGCGAAGACCTCGCGGTGCGCAGCTTCACCAACCCGCGCGACGTGCTCGCGGCGCTGGACGAGAACGACGAGCCGCAGGTGCTGGTGTCCGACATCCGCATGCCCGGCGGTTCGGGCATCGAGCTGCTGTCCAAGGTCAAGGAGCGCCACCCGGGGTTGCCGGTGATCATCATGACGGCCTACTCCGACCTCGACAGCGCCGTCAGCGCCTTCCAGGGCGGCGCCTTCGAGTACCTGCCCAAGCCCTTCGATGTGCCCAAGGCGGTGGAGCTGATCCGCCGCGCCGTCGACGAGAGCCTGCGCGAGGAGGTGCGCGACGGCGCGCAGGCGCAGATGCCCGAGATGCTCGGCCAGGCACCGGCCATGCAGGACGTGTTCCGCGCCATCGGCAGGCTCAGCCAGAGCGTGGTCACGGTGCTGATCACCGGCGAATCGGGCACCGGCAAGGAACTCGTGGCCGGCGCGCTGCACAAGCACAGCCCGCGTGCGAACGGGCCGTTTGTCGCGATCAACACCGCGGCGATCCCGAAGGATCTGCTCGAGTCCGAGCTGTTCGGCCACGAGCGCGGCGCCTTCACCGGCGCGCAGACCACGCGGCGCGGCCGCTTCGAGCAGGCCGACGGCGGCACGCTGTTCCTCGACGAGATCGGCGACATGCCCTTCGACCTGCAGACGCGCCTGCTGCGCGTGCTGTCGGATGGCCAGTTCTACCGCGTCGGCGGGCACAACCCGATGCGCGCCAACGTGCGCGTGATCGCAGCCACCCACCAGAACCTCGAGGACCGTGTCAAGCAAGGCGTGTTCCGCGAAGACCTGTTCCACCGCCTCAACGTGATCCGGCTGCGCCTGCCGGCGCTGCGCGAACGCCGCGAGGACGTGCCCTCGCTGGCCAGGTTCTTCCTGCAGAAGAGCGCGCGCGAACTGGGCGTCGAGACCAAGCGCATCACCGATGCGGCACTCGCGCGGCTGATGAGGTTCGATTTCCCCGGCAACGTGCGGCAGCTCGAGAACATCTGCCACTGGCTCACCGTGATGGCGCCGGCGCAGGTGATCGAACCCAAGGACCTGCCGCCCGAACTGATGGGCGAAGGCTCGCCACGCGCGGCGGCACCGGCCGTCGAGGCCGTGGAGGCGGCGCCCATGGCGCAGGCCGTGCCGCATCCGGCGCTGGTGGCCGAAGTCGCTGCCCCTGCCGCCAGCGTGCCCGGCGGCGACTGGCTCGCGGGCCTGGAGCAGGATGCGCGGCAGATGCTGTTGTCCGGGGCGCCCGAAGTGTGGGATGCGCTGACGCGCAAGTTCGAGGCTCAGCTCATCCACACCGCGCTGGAGATCACCCGCGGCCGCCGCATCGAGGCGGCGCAGAAGCTGGGCATCGGCCGCAACACCATCACGCGCAAGATCCAGGAACTCGGCCTGGACGACTAGGCATGGAGCCCCTCGGCCGCCGGATACGGCGACCGATCCCCCGAGGGGATGCGGGCCGGCTTGGGGCGGCCCGGCGCTTGGCCCGTCGAACGCCGAAGGCTCAGGCCGCGAGTTCGACGACCACCGGCGCGTGGTCGCTCGGGCGTTCGTTCTTGCGCGGCAGCTTGTCGATCGTGCAGGCTGCCACGCGCGGCTTCAAGGCGTCGCTGACCAGGATGTGGTCGATGCGCAGACCCTGGTTCTTGCGGAACGCGAGATTGCGGTAGTCCCACCAGCTCCAGCTCTTGGGCGGTTGCTCGAAGAGCCGGAACGCGTCGTGCAGGCCGAGCGCCACCAGCTGCCGGAAATGCTCGCGCTCCTGCGGCGTGCAATGGATCTGCCCGGCCCAGGCCACCGGGTCATAAACGTCGCGGTCTTCCGGCGCGATGTTGAAGTCGCCCATCAGCACGAGTTGCGGGTGGGCCGCGAGTTCGCTGGCCACCCAGGCGCGCAGAGCATCGAGCCAGCGCATCTTGTAGACGAACTTCTCGCTGTCGGGGGCCTGGCCGTTCGGGAAATAGGCGCCGATCACCCGCAGGCCGTTCACCGTGCCGGCGATGACGCGGGCCTGTGCATCGTCGAAGCCGGGGATGTTCTGCACCGGCTCGATGGCCTCGTCGCGGCTGAGCAGCGCGACGCCGTTGTAGGTCTTCTGGCCGAACCAGCTGGCGCGGTAGCCGGCGGCGGCGATCTCGGCCTGCGGGAACTTGTCGTCGGTGAGCTTGGTCTCCTGCAGCACGATGGCGTCCACCGGGTTGGCGGCGAGCCAGTCGAGCAGCTGCGGCAGTCGCACCGACAGCGAATTGACGTTCCAGGTGGCGAGTTTCAAGGCGGTCCCGGGTCGTGGTCCAGGCGCCGATTATGTTGGCGTTCCGGGGCGGCTGCCGGTGCCCCGGTGCGGTTCAGCGCGGCAGCACGAAGGTGGACTTCTCGCGCAGGCTGCGCGCGCTGTCGCTGTCCGATGCCACTCGCTCGATGCCGAAGTGCACCTCGTGCGCACCGGGAGTGGTGTGCGCTGCCGTGTCGGGCGGCACGCGCAGCGCCAGCGTCACCCAGCCGGCCTCGGTTGGCCCGAGGCGGTGCAGCACCGGCGTGGCCAGCACGAGGCCCGGCAGTCCATCGGCCGTGACGCGATAGGTCTGCGCCGACTCGGTGGCGTTCATGATCTGCAGCCGGTAGACGTTCTCGACGTAGCCGTCGTCGACGAGACGCGCCAGCGTTGCGCGGTCACGCACCACGTCGACCTTGAACGGCGAGCGCAGCGCCAGGCTGGTGGCCACGCCGGCGGCGATGAGCAACAGCACCGAGCTGTAGACCAGCACGCGGGGCCGCAGCACGCGGCGCAGCAACTCGCCGCGCGTGAGGTGCTGCGACAGGCCGTTCTGCGTGTCGTAGCGCACCAGGCCGCGGGCATAGCCCATCTTGTCCATCACGCCGTCGCACACGTCGATGCAGGCGGCGCAGCCGATGCATTCGTACTGCAGGCCCTTGCGGATGTCGATGCCGGTCGGGCAGACCTGCACGCACAGGTTGCAGTCGACGCAGGCGCCCAGCCCCAGCGAGGCCGCATCCGCCTTCTTCGAGCGCGAGCCGCGTGGCTCTCCGCGCGCGCTGTCGTAGGTGATGATCAGCGTGTCCTTGTCGAACATCGCGCTCTGGAAGCGCGCGTAGGGGCACATGTACTTGCACACCTGCTCGCGCATGTAGCCGGCATTGCCGTAGGTGGCGAAGCCGTAGAACAGCACCCAGAAGCTCTCCCAGCCGCTCAGGCTCAGGGCCATGGCCTCGCCGGCCAGCGTGACGATGGGCGTGAAGTAGCCGACGAAGCTGAATCCCGTCCACAGGCCGATGGCCACCCAGGCGGCCTGCTTGCCCGACTTGCGCATCAGCTTGGCCGCCGACCACGGCGCGGCGTCGAGCTTCATGCGCGCGGCACGGTCGCCCTCGATGCGGCGCTCCACCCACATGAAGATTTCGCTGTACACCGTCTGTGGGCAGGCGTAGCCGCACCACAGGCGCCCCGAGACGGCGGTGAACAGGAACAGCGAGTAGGCGGCCAGCAGCAGCATCGCCGTCAGGTAGATGAAGTCCTGCGGGTAGAGCACCAGGCCGAAGATGTAGAAGCGGCGGCTGGCCAGGTCGAAGAGCACCGCCTGCCGGTCGTTCCAGTTCAGCCAGGGCAGGCCGTAGAAGGCGATCTGCGTCAGCCACACCAGCGCCCAGCGCCAGTTGACGAAGCGCCCTGTCACCGCGCGCGGGTAGATCTTGTTGTGCGCCTGGTAAAGAGAGACGGTCTGCACCGCCGCGCTGCTGTCGGTGTTCATGCCGTGCCGTCCTCGCCGATGACGATGCGCGTGTCGCTCAGGTAGCGATGCGGCGGCACCTCGAGGTTGGTGGGGGCGGGCTTGTTCTTGAACACGCGGCCGGCGCCGTCGAAGGTCGAACCGTGGCAGGGGCAGAAGAACCCGCCCTGCCAGTCGGCGTCGACACTCGGGTTGGCCGTGCCGGCCGGCACCGAACTCGGCGAGCAGCCAAGGTGCGTGCAGATGCCCACGGCGACGAAGATCTCGGGCCGCACCGAGCGCGACGCGTTGCGCGCGTACTCGGGCTGCTGGTCCTTGGCCGACTGCGGGTCGGCCAGACGTGCGTCCTGGCCCTGCAAGGCAGCGAGCATCTCCGCCGTGCGGCGCACCACCCACACAGGCTTCCCGCGCCACTCCACCGTCTTCATCGCACCGGGGGCGAGATCGGAGATGTCCACCTCCACGGCCGCACCGAGCGCCTTGGCGCGTTCACTCGGTGCGAAGCTGGCCACGAACGGCACCGCCGTGGCGATGGCGGCCGCGCCGCCGGCGGTGCCGGTGGCGATGAGCCAGGTGCGTCGCTGCGTGTCGATGCAGGCGGCTTCGACGAGGGGCAGGGTGAGGTCGGACATCAGGGCCTTTCAGGGAGATCCGGTGGGCGCGGTGCGCCAATACCATGATGGGTATCAAGATGCGTGCCTGATCCGGCGCTCGGCCATTCATGTTGGCTGACAAGGACTTGGCTCGGACGACCTCGGTCCTGAGTCTGCCAAGCGCTGCCGTTTGTGGCATCCATGGCACATCTGGCAGCGATGTCCCTGGGGCGCCCGGGCGCATTGGCGCTCCGGGATAAATATCATCGTAGACTGATGTATCGCGCCTCGATGGCGCAGACGGAGCAGTTCACGATGCTGGCGAAAGCCTGGCCCCTGTATGCCTTGCACGACCCGCATCCGCAGGCCAGGGTGTGTCAGCAATGCGAAGTGCGCCGCACCGCGCTGTTCGGCGTGCTCGACGCCGCCTCGCTCGATCGCATCCATGCGCACATCGACGCGCCGCAACTGGCCGTCGACCAGCCGATTTACCGGCGTGGCGAGTCTGCGGCGGCGGTCTACACCGTGCGCAGCGGCATCGTCCGTTTCGAACGCGTGACCGAAGGCGGGGTGCGCCGCATCGTGCGCCTGGCCGGGCAGGGCGAGCTGATCGGCCAGGAGGCGCTGCTGAACCAGCCCTATGCCGACGAGGCCGTGGCCTGCACGCCAGTGCAGCTGTGCCGCATCCCGCGAACGCTGGTCGACGAACTCGGGCAAGCCGAGAGCGCGTTGCTGCGTGAGCTGATGAGCCGCTGGCAGCAGGCGCTCGAGCGTGCCGAAGCCTGGGTCGCAGATCTCGCCACCGGCGCTGCACGGCGCCGCATGCTCAAGCTGATCGAGCAGCTTTGCCGTTACCCGGACGCCGCCGACCTGATCTGGCTGCCGCGGCGCGAGGAGATGGGGGCCATGCTCGACATCACGGTCGAAACCGGCAGCCGCATCGTCAGCCAGTTGCGCCGCGAGGGCGTGCTCGAATTGCTGCCGCCGCGCCAGGCGCGTGTCGACAAGATTCGCCTCGCTGAGGCCCTGCGTGCACAGGAGTCGGTTTGATCATGCCGGCAATGCACAACCCCGCGCCGTCGCCGGAGCTGCTGGCGTTTCTCGAAGGCCTGCCCGAGCCGCACATCCTGTTCGATGCCCAGTACCGCATCGTCGCGGCCAATGCCGCCTACCGCCGCCAGTTCAGCCCGAAAGCCTCGGTGGTCGGCCGCACCTGCTACGCGGTGTCGCACCAGTTCGACGTGCCCTGCGACCAGGCCGGCGAGAGCTGCCCGCTGGCGCGCGCCCGGCTCAGCGGCCAGCGCGAACGCGTGATGCACCTGCATCACACGCCTCAGGGCGAGGCCTACGTCAACATCGAGCTCGTGCCCTTGCGCGACGCGAAGGGCCGCCAGGTCTGGTTCATCGAGAAGATGGAGCCGCTGCGGGTGGCTCGCGGTGAGCCGGCCGCGCAGGGCTTGATCGGGCGATCACGGGCCTTCCGGGACATGCTCGAACTGGTCGCGCGTGTCGGCCCCTCAGAGGCCAGCGTGCTGTTGCTGGGCGAATCGGGCACCGGCAAGGAACTGGTGGCGCGGGCCGTGCACGAAGCGAGCCCGCGCGCCTCGCGGCCGCTGGTCGTGGTCGATTGCGCGAGCCTGCCCGAGACGCTGTTCGAGAGCGAGGTCTTCGGCCACGAGAAGGGCGCGTTCACGGGGGCGCATGCCGCCAAGGCCGGCCTGGTGGAAGCGGCCGCCGGCGGCACGCTGTTTCTCGACGAGGTGGGCGACATCCCGCTGGCCGTGCAGGTCAAGTTGCTTCGCCTGCTGGAGAGCGGCACCTACCGGCGCGTGGGCAGCACGGAACTGCGCCGCACCGACCTGCGGCTGGTGTCGGCCACGCACCGCGACCTGCAGGCGCTGATCGCGCAGGGGCGTTTCCGGCAAGACCTGTTCTACCGGCTGAGCACCTTCCCGATTGCGCTGCCGCCCTTGCGCGATCGCAGCGAAGACGTGCCGTTGCTGGTGGAGTCGCTGCTGTCGCGGCTGGGCGGCGAACGCCAGCTGTCGCTGGCGCCGGCCGCGCTGCGCCGGCTGATGCGGCACGCCTACCCTGGCAACGTGCGCGAGCTGCGCAACGTGCTGGAGCGTGCCATGTTGCTGTGCGATGGCGAACTGATCACTGCAGCGTGCGTCGATCGTGCCCTGGCGCTCGGTGCGGCGCAGGGCAGTGCCCTTGCATCGAGGGAAGGCGCCTGGCCAACAGCGCCGAGGGCGCCGCTGCACGACGCCGAACAGCAGGCCTTGCGCGCAGCGCTGGCGGCGCACCACGGCAGCCGGCGCGAACTGGCATCGCGCCTGGGCATCAGCCCGCGCACGCTGTACCGCAAGCTGCGCGAGCTGGATATCGAGCGCTGACCCTTCGCTGGCCGCCGGCTCAGCGGCGGCGCAGCAGCCGCACGTGCATCGGCCGCGTGAAGCACGCGCCCTGCGCTGCGCAGTGCGGCGCGAAGGCGGCGCCCACCTGGGCCAGCTTGGCATCGTCGATGCGGTGGTCGGCGAAGGTCGGCCGCATCATGCGCTGCTCGAAATCGGCGAAGTCCTTGAAGACCACCGGCGTCGCGAAGCGGCGTTCGGCCACCTGCTGCCAGGTGCCGCCCCGCAGGGCCTCGTCAAGCGCGGACTGCGCCGCGGCGCGCACCACGCCCTCGTCGTTGAACAGTCGCACCAGCTCGTTGAGCGGCCCGGCATAGACCGGCTCCGATACGTACAGATGGCCGCCCGGGCGCAGCACGCGGGCGGCTTCGCGCAGCGCCTGCCCGAGCAGCGGCAAGGGCACGTGGTGCAGCGACTTGAGCATCAGCGCCAGGTCGAAGCTGGCGTCGGGGAAGGGGATGGCCTGCGCGCCGCCTGCGACGAATCGCAGGCCCGGCTGCGGCGAGGCCAGGTTCTTGGCGTGCTGGCGTTCGTCCACTTCCAGGCCGGTGACGCGGCTGTCGGGCCAGCGCATCAGCAGGTCGCGAGCCAGCCGCGCGGCACCGCAGCCGAGCTCGACGATGTCTTGATCGGACATCGGCACGAGCGCGGCGAGCACCTCGAGTTCGTCGTCGATCAGCGGCGGGGCGTCGGTGTTCGGCATCATGCGTCGGGTCCTGGGTCAGGGGCTGCCGCGCAGCTCGCGCAGGCGGCCTTCGAGTGCGGCGGCGTTGAGCACGCCCATGTGCGCGCCCACGAGGCGGCCCTGGGCGTCGTAGAAAAGCGTGGTCGGCAGACCGCGCGAACCGACGGCCGGGCCGAGCGCGGAGCGTGCGTCGAGCAGCACCTCGCGCAGCGGCAAGGCTTGCGAGGCCAGGTAGGCGTTCACGGTGGCCGCCGTTTCGCCCTGGTTGACGAACAGGAAGCCGATGGCGGCCTCGCGCTGCTGCGCCGCCGCGAGTACCGGCATCTCCTGTCGGCAAGGCCCGCACCAGCTGGCCCACAGATTGACCACCACGGGCCGCTGGCGCGCCGCCTGGGGCAGCGTGATGGCACGTGCGTTGTCCAGCGCGACCAGTTCGATCGCCGGCAGGGTGTCGTGGCCAGGCGCCTGCAGCGCCAGCGTCCCGCCGGTCCACAACAGCACGCCGGCCAGCAGGCCACCGCCGAGAGGCCGACGCAATGGCGGCGACCGCCAGCCCCGCCATGCCAGCCAGGCCGCACCGGCCAGCATGCCGGCCGAGCCGTGCCAGCCACCATCGCGGATGTCGATTGCAGACAGCGGCGCGGCCGCGTACAGGTCGAAGTGCAGGGCCAGATGGACGAGTCGCGCGGCCAGCAGGCCGGCCACGCCGGCGCCGAACACGGCGTTGCCGGCCGCGAGGGCATGGTCCGGTCCGGCCAGGCGGCCCGCAAGCCAGGACGCCAGGCCGACGGCCGCGAGCAACAGCAGCGGCGCGAGCGGCAGCGAAATGGGGCCGAGCGAGATCGAGATCACGGCTCAGTATGCGGCCTGCGCCGCGCCGCCCGGCCGCTGCAAGGGCAGGTTCAGCGCTTCAGGCTCGCGCAGGGATCGCGCCGCGGCGCTGCCAACGGCTTGGCACCGCGCTCCTTGGCCCGCGCGATCATCTGTTCATGGTGCTGAGCCTGGTAGGACTTGCACTCGTCATAACTGGTCATCGAGCGCATGCGCGTCTGGTGCTCTGTGCGTTCCTGCGGGGTCATCATGGTCCAGCCCGGGGTGTTGTCGGAACCCCAGCGCCCCATCGGGCCGCGACCGCCACCCGGCCCCATGCCCATCCGCGGAGCGCTTGCGCCCGGTCCGGGACCCGAGGCTGCACCAGGCTGGGCGAAGGCGCTGCCGAACGACAGGCAGGCAGCCAGAACGATGAAAGTGGCGAGCTTCATGAGGGCCTCCAGGCGAGTGAATCGATAGGGCAGTTGTACCCAGGGACGTATAGTTCTCCGCTGACCTGCCGCAAGCGAGCGCAGGGAACTTTTCCGGGGTTCGCCATGACGACTCACGCCTCGCCCTTCACCGACGCCGCCGCCACCTGGGACCAGCGTTTCGCCGCCGATCACCTGATCTTCGGCGAGCAGCCCAACGAGTACCTGCGTGCGCAGGCGGCGCGCCTGCGCGCCGGCAGCCGGGCGCTGTGCGTGGCCGATGGCGAAGGCCGCAACAGCGTGTGGCTGGCGCGCCAGGGCCTGCAAGTCGATGCCTTCGACATCTCCGCCGTGGGCGTGGCCAAGGCGCGCCGGCTGGCGGCGCTGGCGGGCGTGACGGTCGACTATGCCGTGGCCGATGGCGACGCGCTGGCCTGGCCCAGCGAAACCTACGACCTGGTCGCCGCGATCTTCATCCAGTTCGCCGACCCGCCGATGCGTGCCCGCCTGTTCGCGCACATGGTCGACACACTGCGCCCGGGTGGGCTGCTGGTGCTGCAGGGCTACCGGCCCGAACAACTGGCGAACAAGACCGGTGGCCCGCCGCGAGAGTCGCACATGTACACCGAGGCGCTGCTGCGCGAGTCGTTCGCCGGGATGGAGATCCTCGAACTTCGCAGCTACGAGGCCGAACTCACCGAGGGCACGCAGCACCGCGGCCGCTCGGCGCTGATCGGCCTGGTCGCGCGCAAGCGCTGAGCCGCTCGCCGGCTCAGCGGCCGGCGTCGTTGAGCTTCCAGTCGTAGTCGAGGAAGCCAATGCCGGCCTGGCCGGAACGGATGCGTTCGCGATCCGCAGGCGCATCGGCCAGCACCTCGGCGTAACGCGCCAGGAAGGCGGGCAGCGAGGCGATGCCGCGGTGGCCGAGGCGGAAGTCCTCGCCGAACCAGTCGAAGATCTTCGATACCTGCAGCCGGCCGGCGGCGGCGTCGTAGCGGTTGCGCGTGCGGTCGCTCATGAAGCGCAACGCCTGCTCGTCGAGCTGGGCGTCGAGCCGCGCCGCGTCGAAGGCTTCCTCGCGCAGCGCCGGGCAGCCGATGCTCGCGCAGTTGACGGCGAAGTGCACGCGCGGGTCGTCGTAGCGGCCGCGCTGGCGCAGCATGGCGTGCTCGATGTCGTCGAGCGAGACCTTGCCACCCAGCAGCGGCACCCATTTCGGCTTCCAGGGGCTTTGCAGCAGCGAGCCCAGGTCCTTGATGGACTCGAGCTTGGGCCAGCGCGTGAGGATCAGCTCGACCGTGAAGGCGTTGTAGGCATTGATCAGGAACGCCATCTGCTGCGCCCGGCCGAAGGCGGCGAAGCTGCTCTCGCCGACGGCCGACAGGCTGTCGAGGTAGGCCTTCAGCGCGGCGCGATCTGCCGCCATGCCGGCGTAGCGGACCTGCGAAGCCTGCCCACCGCGCAGCGGCTGCACATGCTTGCGCAGCAGCGCGGTCCAGGCGGCGTGCGTGTGGTCGAAGGCCTGCGCGCGTGCACCGGGCAGCAGCAGGGCGCCGGTCGTGGCCAGCAGCAGCCGGCGGCGCTGGATCGTCGGGTTCATCGCGGTTCCTGAAACGCTGCGTTGCACGTCAGCCCTTCTTCGCTTTCGCGGCGGCCACCTCCTTGGCCAGCTCGGCGCCGCTCTTGTAGTGCGGCACGCGGAACACCAGTCGTTTGCTGCGCTGCCAGAAGCTGTTGCTGCCAGCCACTTCGTCGGCCCAGTACCTGTCGGCGAGCTTCAGGTTGCCGGCGAGGTCGAGTTCGAAGGCCTCCCTGCTGCCTGGCCCGCCGAAGACGTAGAGCCTGCCGTCGATCATGCGCCAGGTGTCGGCGTCGCCGCCCCAGGGGATGCCGTAGACGATGCCGTCGGCGCAGTAGCCGCCGTACTGCGGCAGGTACTTCTGCGGCGCGGCGTCGAACAGTGCCTTGTGCTCGGCGCTGGCGAAGCGGAAGGTCACCGCCTCGTGCACGCTCTTGAACTGCGGGCTGCCCTGCACGTAGCGGTTCTGGGTGAAATAGGCCACCACGTCGGCGCCCTTGAGCATGACGCGATCGTCGCCGCCTTCGGCGATGGCATTGACGGGTTTCAGGTTGCTGGAAGGATTCTGCGCCGTCATCGCCGAGCAACCGCCCAGCGAGGCCAGGGCCAGCGGCGCCAGGCAAGCCAGCAGCGCCCAGCGGCCCAGCTGTCGCGTGAAAGTGAAAGTCATGTCAGGAGGCTCCGAGAGGGGGGGTGAATCGGTTGCGCCAGTCGGCGGTCGGTGCGGCTGCCGGCGCGTGTTCGCCGGAGTGGTCGGAGTAGGGGGCGGGCCAGCCGAACAGCGCGCTGGCGCGCTCCGCCTGGTGGCGCAACTCGTCGCGGTCGGCCGCGCCCAGGTGCACGATGGCGTAGCGGTGGCTGCCGGTCCACTTGAAGTCGCGCGCCAGCGAATGGCCCTGCTTGGGGAAGCCGAACAGCAGGCCCAGCGGGTGCTGCGCGGCGAATCGCGAGCGGGCCGCCGCGTCGGGCTGCGGCGGCGAAGCCAGCAGCGGGTCGAAGGTCCGGTACACCAGGCTGGCCGCCACGCCGGCCGTCGGCTCGCAGCGCGGTGCGAGGTCGGGCGACTCGCCCCGCGCCAGCGCCACCGCCATGGCATGCGCGTCCACGCCCTGCACGCGCCGGTACAGGTCGGCGAACTGCGAGGCCAGCCGCGGGTTGCACTCGATCACGGTGAGCCGGTCGCTGGCCGCGTCGTGGAAGAACTCGAGGTTGAAGAAACCATGCCGGTAGCCGATGGCGCCGAGGAAGCGGCGCGCCACGTCCAGCGCTCGCTGCTGCACGGCACTGCTCGCGCGGCTCGGGTGCTCCCAGCGCATGAAGGCCTGCGTGCCGGGGTACATGATCGCGTCGACCACGCCCAGCGCATGCACCTGGCCGTCCTGCACCCAGCCGTCGAGGTTGTACTGCGCGGCGTGCGCCGGCACTGGATCCTCCAGCAGCATGCGATGCGCACTGCCGGCCTGCGGCAGCCGCGCCCTGCATACGCGTTCGAAGGGCTCGACGAGGCGCCGGATCACCCACAGCTCGCGCCGGCCGAAACGCGTGTGCGCCTGCAGTTCGTCGCGGCTGTCGACGCGGCGCGCGAGCACCGAGAACGCCGCCTTCACCGGCTTGACGAAGCTGGGGTAGGGCAGGCCGTCGGGGATCGGCTCGCCGTACTGCGTGGGCAGTTCACGGCTGGCCACGTTGGCCTCGGGGGCCACCGCCTGCAGCACCTGCCGCGCGTGCAGCTTGTGCTGCGCGGCCAGCACCGACTCGGGCGTGGCGCCGGGCAACCCCAGCTTCTCGGCAACCAGCGCGGCGGCCAATGCGCCGAACTGCTCGTGGTGAGAGAGTACGCCCTGCCAGCCCAGCCGCCGCCCGCGAGCGGCCTGCTTGTCCGCGAAGCGTTCGAGATCGAAGCCGACCAGCGCGGCATTGCTCGGGAACGAGAAGAGGTCGAAGCCGGCATGGTCGAAACGCGCCATGCCGGCATCGCGCTCGATCGCGTCCAGCGCGAGGCGGTCCCAGTCGTAGGCGAACAGCCAGCCGAAGCGCGGCACCGGCGTCATCGGCCCGCCCCGGCGCCGCGGCGCTGCATCCAGCGCTGGCCGGTGAGCGTGACGACGAGCATCAGCGTGGCCGCGCCGGCCAGCGAGCTCCAGTCGGGCGAGCCGGTTTGCAGCGTACCTGCCAGGCTGAGGCCGGCCCATACGTAGGGCACGCTGCCGATCGTCAGCCCGGCGAAGCTGGGCCACAGGAACCCGCGCATCGACAGCCGGCTCAGGCCGAGCAGAGGGTTGAGCAGCGGATAGGGCAGGACAGGCACCAGGCGCAGCCAGAACAGCCAAGGCCAGCCGTGGCGTGAGACTGCCAGGTCGAGCGTGCGCAGACGGTGGCCGAAGTGCCGCTCGACTCGATCGCGTGCCAGGTGCCGCGCCGCGAGAAAGGACAGCAGCGCGCCCAGCGTGGACGCGGCTCCGACGATCAGCGTGCCGCCCACGGCGCCGTAGCAACTGCCGGCGAACAGGCACAGCGGTGCGCAGCCGGGCAGGGTGAAGGCCGCCAGCACGGTGAACAAGGCCACGAAGCCGAGCGCGAACAGCCACGGCGACTCGCCCTGCCAGGCCAGCCCCTGCGCATGCTGTTCGAGCCACCATTCGCGCTGGGTGACATGGACGCCGCTGCCGGTGAGGAATCCGGCCACGGCAAGCCCCAGCGCGAGCAGGACCACGACGAACAACGAATGGGTGGTGGACCAGCGCATCAGGGAGTGATTGTCGATGGGGCGGTTGGAGAAGGGGTCGGGGTTCGGCCCCGGCACTGTATCTGCGTTGCGCTGCTAGAGTCGGTCCGAGGGCCGCAGGGGCCCGGTACCCCCCGTCTACGATGCAGACCCCGACATTCATCCAGCTTCACCGCATCGACGACCGTGCGATGGCCGACGAGGCGGTTGCCGGCCTGCTCGCGGCGCGGGCGCATGTGTCGCCGAAGTTCTTCTACGACCCGCTGGGCTCGCGGCTGTTCGATGCCATCACCGAGCTGCGGGAGTACTACCCGACCCGGACCGAGGCCGCGATCTTCGCGGTGCACGGCGCGGCGATCGCCGAGGCCGCGCTCGGCGCCACCGGTGACAGCCCGGTGATGATCGACCTGGGCGCCGGCAACTGCGCCAAGGCGGCACGCCTGTTCGGCCGCCTGGCGCCGCGGCGCTACGTGGCGGTCGACATCTCGGTGGACTTCCTGCGCGACTCGCTGCAGCGCCTGCAGCCCGAGCACCCGGCGATGCAGATGGTCGGCGTGGGGCTGGACTTCTCGGCTCATCTGCAGCTGCCCGAGCGGCTCGTCGACGGCCGTGGCCTGGTGTTCTATCCCGGCTCCTCGATCGGGAACTTCTCGCCCACCGAGGCGCTGCGCCTGCTGCGCGACGCGCGGGCCACGGCGGCCGGCGGCGCCTTGCTCATCGGCGTCGACCTGGTCAAGCCGGTGGCCACGCTGGAGGCCGCCTACGACGACGAGCTCGGCGTCACAGCAGCCTTCAACCTCAACCTGCTGAATCACCTCAACCGCCTCCTCGGTGCAGATTTTCGGGTGCGCGACTGGCAACACGTCGCCCACTTCGATACGGTGCATTCGCGCATCCAGATGCACCTGCAGGCGCGCCATGCCGTCACGGTGCACTGGAACGGTGGCCAGCGGGAGTTCGCCGCCGGCGAGCGCATCCACACCGAGAACTCGGCGAAGTGGTCGGTGGCGGGCTTCGAGGCTTTGCTGCGCGAAGCCGGCTTCGGCGCCGTGCGGCACTGGACCGACGCGCAGGGCTGGTTCGCGGTGTTCCTCGCCGCGGATTGAACGGCTGCTCACGGCGCACAAGTCCGAAAGCCGGCCGGCACGTCGTTGCGGAACGCGGGGAAGTAGTTGCGGTAGCGCGGATGGCGCAAGCGCGGCTGCGTCATGAACGAGGCACCGCGAAGTACCGGCCGGCCGTCGAACCAGGGCGCGGAGTAGTCGCGGTAGGGGTGTGCGGCAAAGCCGGGGAAGGGCTGGAACGGGCTGGCCGTCCATTCCCACACGTCGCCCCAGCGGAAGGACTCGGGCCGGGTCAGGGCTGCGCGTTCCCATTCGGCCTCGCCGGGCAGCCGGCGCCCGGCCCAGCGGCACCAAGCCAGCGCTTCATGCTGCGTCAGATGGCAGGCCGCTTCGGCGAGGGCCAGCGCCTGCCAGCGGCCGTGTCGACGGTGCTGCCAGGTGCCGGCCTCGTGGCGCAGATAGCGCGGCGCAGTGGGCAGATGGGCTGCAAGCCAGCGCTGGCCCGCGTCGTCCCACCAGCGCGCGTCGCGGTAACCGCCGGCCTCGACGAAGGGCAGGTACTCGGCCCAGCGCACGGCCTGCGCGTCGATGGTGCCGGCCGGCAAGTCGAGCGCATGCGCCGCGAGTTCGTTGTCGAAGGCGAAGCCGCGCGGCGCTTCGCTGCCGAGTCGCCATGGCCCGGCCGGCAGGCGAAGCGGCGGCGGCGGGGCGGGCAGGGCGGCGGCCTGCCAGCGTGCGTCGTCGACGGCGATGCCTAGCGCCTGCGCCATGTAGAGCGCGGCTTCGTGGTGCATGTCCTCGTGCAGCAGCGCGAGGCGGTAGAAGTACAGCGAATCGTCGTCGCCACCATCGACGTCGCTCAGCAGGGCCAGCGTCGACTCCAGTTGGCGGGCCAGATCGTCGCGCGTAGCCTGCGCATCGGGCAGCGGCAGCGACCAGCGTGTGTCGTGCGGAACCAGGCTGGAGTTGTACAGCGCATCGGCGTCGGGGCGCAGCGGCCGGGCGCGGGGCGCGTCGGGGTCGGCGGCCGCTCCGTCGCCGCGGCACGGATAACGCGACAGCCAGTACTCCTGGAACCAGCCGATGTGGCCCAGTTCCCACAGCGGCGGGTTCAGCTCACCGCGCCGAGGCACGGCCAGGCCCGGCAGCGCCTGCTCGTACAACGCGAAGGTCGCCAGCGTATCGCGCCGGCTGGCTTGCAGCGCCAGCGCGAGAACATCGGCATTTCCCTGCCGCGCGAGCCGGGCCGCAGGCGTTAGGCTGTCTTCGTGCATCGAGAATCCATCGTGATCGTGACTCCGGCACTGTCGGACGCCAACAACGGCAACTGGCAGACCGCGCAGCGTTGGTCGCAATTGCTGCGCCCAGCTTACAACGTTGCCTTGTCGGGCCAGTGGCGCGGCGGCGACGAAGCGTTGATGATCGCGCTGCACGCCCGCCGCTCGGCGGCATCGGTGGCCGCCTGGCGCGCCGCGCATCCCCAGCGGCCGCTGGTGCTTGTGCTCACCGGCACCGACCTGTACCGCGACATCGCCAGCGACCCCGATGCGCAGCGCTCGCTGTACCTCGCCGACCGGCTGGTGGTGCTCAACGCGCTTGGCGCCGAGCGGCTGCCGCAGGCGCTGCGCGAACGCTGTCGCGTGGTGCTGCAATCCTGCCCGGTGCGCCGCGTGCTGCCGCGACCGACACGCCACCTGCGCGCGCTGATGGTCGGCCACCTTCGCGAGGAGAAGGATCCGCGCACCTACCTGCGTGCCGCGCAGCGGCTGGCCTCGCGCGGCGACATCCTGCTCGACCATGTCGGCGCAGCGCTCGAGCCGGCGCTGGGCGCGCTCGCGCAGGCGCGCGCGGCGGCGCAAGCCAACTACCTCTGGCTCGGTGCGCTGCCGCATGCGGCCACCCGGCGGCGCATTCAGTCTGCCCATGTGCTGGTGCATCCGAGCCGGATGGAAGGCGGCGCGAACGTCGTCGTCGAGGCGATTCGCAGCGGCACCCCGGTGCTGGCCTCGCGAATTGCCGGCAACGTGGGCCTGCTCGGCGACGACTACGACGGCTACTTCGAACCCGGTGACGACGCCGCGCTGGCGACCCTGCTGCAGCGTGCCCGCGACGATGCCGATATGCTGCCGGCTCTGCAGCGGCAGACGGCGCGACGCGCGCCGCTGTTCTCGCCGCAGGCCGAAAGCGCTGCGCTGCACCGCCTGCTGGCCGAACTGACCGAACGCACCGACCCCGGAGACCGACGATGAATGCACCCGAACGACCCGCCGAACCCCGCCTGACCTCGCTGTCGCATGGCGGCGGCTGCGGCTGCAAGATCGCCCCGGGCGTGCTCTCCGAGATCCTCAAGGGCACGGCGGCGATGCCGATCCCGAAGGAGCTGCTCGTGGGCATCGAGACCGCCGATGACGCGGCCGTCTACCAGCTCAACGACGAGCAGGCGCTGATCGCGACGACCGACTTCTTCATGCCCATCGTCGACGACCCGCACGACTTCGGCCGCATCGCCGCCACCAATGCGATCAGCGATGTCTACGCGATGGGCGGCCGCCCGATCATGGCGCTGGCGCTGGTGGGCATGCCGATCAACGTGCTGTCCACGCAGACCATCGGCCGCATCCTCGAAGGCGGTGCCTCGGTCTGTCGCGCGGCGGGCATCCCGATCGCCGGTGGCCACACCATCGATTCGGTCGAGGCGATCTACGGCCTCGTCGCGCTGGGGCTGGTGCACCCGAAACACGTCAAGCGCAATGCCGATGCCCAGCCGGGCGACCTGCTGGTGCTCGGCAAGCCGCTGGGCGTGGGCGTGATGTCGGCGGCGCTGAAGAAGGGCGAGCTCGGCGACGCCGGTTATGCCCGCATGATCGAAACCACCACCAAGCTGAACACCGCCGGGCCCGACCTCGCCGCGCTGCCCGGCGTGCGCGCGCTGACCGACGTCACCGGCTTCGGCCTGGCCGGCCACGCGCTGGAGATGGCCCGCGGCGCGCGCTGCGAGGTGCGCCTGGACTGGTCTGCCGTGCCCTTGATGAGCGGCGTGCGCGAACTCGCTGCGCAGGGTTTCGTCACCGGCGCATCGGGGCGCAACTGGGCGGGTTATGGCAGCGACGTCGCCCTGCCGGCGGACTTCGCTGCCGAAGACCGCGCGCTGCTCACCGACCCGCAGACCAGCGGCGGCCTGCTGGTGGCCTGCACGCCGGGCTCGCTCGACGCGGTGCTCGCCACCTTCCATCGCCACGGCTTCGGGCAGGCCGCGGTGGTGGGCGGGGTGACCGCCGCCAGCGCAGCGCCGAGGCTGCTCGTCGCCTGACAGCGAGCCTGCGCAGCGGCTGCGATGACAGCGCCATGAGCCGCCCGGACGACCACGGCGACATCACCGCGCTCGACGCCGACGCGCTGTCCACGGCGATCCACGCACGCCGGGTGTCCTGCCGCGAGGTGATGAGCGCGTACCTCGAGCGCATCCACCGCCTCAATCCGCGGCTGAACGCCATCGTCAACCTCGCGCCCGGCGACGCCCTGCTGCGCCAGGCCGACAAGCGCGATGCCGAGCTGGCGCAGGGCCGCTCGCGCGGCTGGCTGCACGGCGTGCCGCAGGCGATCAAGGATGCTTCGCCCGTGACCGGCTTCCCGAACACGCTGGGCAGCCCGCTGCTCGCCAACACGATGCCCGCACGCGACAGCGTGATGGCCGCGCGGATGAAAGCGGCCGGCTGCATCGTCGTGGGCAAGACCAACTTGCCCGAGTTCGGCCTGGGTTCGCACACCTTCAACGAGTTGTTCGGGGCGACGCCGAACGCCTGGGATCCGATGGTGAGCGCCGGCGGCAGCAGCGGCGGCGCCGCAGTGGCGCTGGCGCAGCGCCTGCTGCCGGTGGCCGACGGTTCCGACTTCATGGGTTCGCTGCGCAACCCGGCAGCCTGGGCCAACATCTTCGGCCTGCGCCCGAGCCAGGGCCGCGTGCCGTACTGGCCGGCGGCCGACACCTGGGTCAGCCAGCTCGGCACCGAAGGGCCGATGGCGCGCACGGTGCGCGATCTCGCCAGACTGCTGTCGATCCAGGCCGGACACGACCCGCGCGCGCCGCTGTCGATCGCGCAGGGCTCGCAGAGTTTCGACACCGCGGCTGACCCGGCCACGCTGCGCGGCCTGCGCATCGGCTGGCTCGGCGATCTCGGTGGTCACCTGGCGATGGAGCCGGGCTTGCTCGACGTGGCCGAAGCGGCGCTGGCGCGTTTCGCCGCCGCGGGTTCACAGGTCGAGCCGATTGCGCTGGGCTTCGACGCGGATCGGCTGTGGCGCGCCTGGCTGGTGTGGCGCCGCGCGCTGGTCGGCGCGCGCATCGGCGCGCTGATCGACCGGCCCGGTGCGCGCGAGCGCATCAAGCCCGAGGCACTGTGGGAGTACGACCAGGGCGCGGCGCTGAGCTTCCACGACTTCATGCGCGCCAGTGAGGTCCGCACCGCGTTTCACGCGCGCATGCTCGAGCTGTTCGAGCGCTTCGACGTGCTGGCCCTGCCGGTCACGCAGGTGTGGCCGTTCCCGATCGGGCAGCGCTGGCCGGCGCGCATCGCCGGCCGCGAAATGGACACCTACCACCGCTGGATGGAGTCGACGATCTACGCCACCTTCGCCGGTGCGCCGGGCATCAGCGTCCCGGCCGGCTTTCATGCCAACGGGCGCTGGCCCGCCGGACTGCAGCTGATCGCGAAGCCGCAGGCCGATGCGGCGCTGCTTCGCGTGGCGGCGGCCTACGAATCGCTGATCGGAGACCTGCTGTCGCTGCGACCAACGCAGCCAGCCGCCTGATCCGCGTCCGACGTGGGCAAGGCCTGTTGCCGGACGTAGTGATTGAAGCGATAGCCGACGCCACCGGCGGTGGCGTGCGGCTCGGAGGAAGCCTGCCTGAACTGTGCACGCGGCCATTCCGGAAAGTGGGCGTCACCGTCGAGGTCGGCGTCGATCTCGGTGAGCACCAGTTCATCGGCTTGCGGCAGCGCCAGCGCATAGAGCTCGGCGCCGCCGATCACGAAGACCTTGGCGGCATCGCCGGCGAGCGACAAGGCCTCGGCCAGCGAGCCTGCGCGCATCGCACCCTCGGCCGACCACTGCGCATTGCGCGTGACGACAATGTTGAGGCGGCCCGGCAGCGGGCGAAAGCGCTGCGGCAGCGAGTCCCAGGTCTTGCGGCCCATGATCACCGGGCAACCGAGGGTGACGCGGCGGAAGTGCTTCTGGTCTTCGCTCTCGCGGAAGACCAGCTCGCCGCCGCGGCCGATGACGCGGTTGCGGGGCACGGCGGCGATCAGGGCGAGGATGGGGCGGCTCATGCCGCGATTGTCGCAGCGCGGGCGCTGCCTCAGGCCAGCGCTGCGGCCTCGCGGCCGGCGTCGAGATGGTCGTGCATCAGCGTGCGCACCCGCTCGGCATTGCGTGCCTTCAGCGCCGCCATGATCAGACGGTGTTCCTTCAGCGAGGCCTCCAGGCGGCCTTGCTTGAACAGCGACTGGCGACGGTTGAGCTTCATCACCTTGCGCAGGTCGGCCACCACCTGAATGCGCCAGCGGTTGTCGGCGATCTCGAGCAGGCGCATGTGGAAGCGCTCGTTGGCGGCGAAGAAACGATCACGATCGTCGATGGCCGATTCGAGCTCGTCGTGGATGGCCAGCAGCTCGGTCATCTCTTCCTCGGTGGCCTTCCTGGCGGCCACGCGCGCGGCGTCGCTTTCCAGCAGCGCGAGCAGGTGGAAGACCTCGGCGAGGTCGCGCTCCGACACCTCGGTGACGTAGGCGCCGCGGCGCAGCTTCATCGTCACCAGGCCTTCGGCGGCCAGCACCTTGAGTGCCTCGCGCAGCGGCGTGCGGCTGATGCCGTACTCCGCCGCGAGGGCCTGCTCGTCGATCCAGCTGCCCGGCGCCAGCGTGTGGGCGAGGATGCGCGTGCGCAGTTGTTCGGCCACCTGCTCGTAGAGCGCGCGCGTGCCCAGCCGGCCGCTCGCGCGCGGCTGGCCGGCGGCGAGATCGGGGAGGTCGGGTCGCAGCGTGGGCATGGGCTCGATCGGCGAAAGCTGGCTGAAAGGCAAGTGACTGAAGATATAATTCAATTTTGAATTATGGCCAAGCCCGGCGTTCCCGTCCACCCCTGCAAAGCGCAGCATGTGAGCATCGGTGAGCCGAGCCCGAGGAGATGAGCATGTCCAACGACCCCGTCCGCGCATCCGAAGCGCTGGCCCAATGGCACAAGGCCGCTGCCAAGTCGGCCCCCGGCGGCAATGTCGAGGCCTTGAACTGGGTCACGCCCGAGGGCATCGTCGTCAAGCCGGTCTACACGGCGGCCGACCTGAAAACGCTGTCCTACGCCGACACCTTGCCCGGCTTCGCGCCTTATGTGCGAGGGCCGCAAGCCACGATGTACGCCGTGCGGCCGTGGACGATCCGCCAGTACGCCGGCTTCTCCACCGCCGAAGCTTCCAACGACTTCTACCGCAAGGCGCTGGCTGCTGGCGGGCAAGGCGTCAGCGTCGCCTTCGACCTCGCCACCCACCGCGGCTACGACAGTGACCACCCGCGCGTGACGGGCGATGTCGGCAAGGCCGGCGTGGCGATCGACTCGGTGGAGGACATGAAGATCCTGTTCGACGGCATCCCGCTCGACAAGGTCTCGGTGTCGATGACGATGAACGGCGCCGTGCTGCCGGTGCTGGCGGGCTACGTGGTGGCGGCGGAGGAGCAGGGCGTTGCGCAGGATCAGTTGAGCGGGACCATCCAGAACGACATCCTCAAGGAGTTCATGGTCCGCAACACCTACATCTACCCGCCCGAGCCGAGCATGCGGGTCATCGGCGACATCATCGAGTACACGGCAAAGAAGATGCCGAAGTTCAACTCGATCTCGATTTCCGGCTATCACATGCAGGAGGCGGGGGCGAACCAGGCGCTGGAACTCGCCTTCACGCTGGCCGACGGCAAGGAGTACGTGAAGACGGCGCTGGCCAAGGGGCTGGACGTCGACGAGTTCGCCGGGCGCCTGAGCTTCTTCTGGGCCATCGGCATGAACTTCTATCTCGAAGTGGCCAAGATGCGCGCGGCGCGGCTGCTGTGGTGGAAGATCATGAAGGAGTTCGCGCCCAAGAACCCGAAGAGCCTGATGCTGCGCACCCACTGCCAGACCTCGGGCTGGAGCCTGACCGAGCAGGACCCGTACAACAACGTGGTGCGCACCACCATCGAGGCGATGGCCGCGGTGTTCGGCGGCACGCAGAGCCTGCACACGAATGCGCTCGACGAAGCGATCGCGCTGCCCACCGAGTTCAGCGCGCGCATCGCTCGCAACACGCAACTGATCATCCAGGAAGAGACGCACATCACCAACGTGGTCGACCCCTGGGCCGGCAGCTACATGATGGAGAAGCTCACGCAGGACATGGCCGATGCCGCCTGGGCGATCATCGAGGAAGTCGATGCGATGGGCGGCATGGTCAAGGCGGTCGACTCCGGCTGGGCCAAGCTGAAGATCGAGGCCAGCGCCGCCGAGAAGCAGGCCCGCATCGATTCGGGCAAGGACGTCATCGTCGGCGTCAACAAGTACAAGCTCGCCAAGGAAGACGCCATCGAGACGCTCGAGGTCGACAACCACGCGGTGCGCGAGAACCAGGTCAAGCGCCTGCAGTCGGTGCGCGCGAAGCGCAATGCGGCCCAGGTGAAGGCGGCGCTTGACGCACTGACGGCCTGTGCCGAGACTGGTCAGGGAAACCTGCTCGACCTGAGCATCCAGGCGGTGCGCCTGCGTGCCACGGTGGGCGAGGTGTCGGATGCCTTGGAAAAGGCCTGGGGGCGCCACCGCGCCGATACGCAGAAGGTGACCGGTGTGTACGCAGCCGCCTACGACAGTGCCGAGGGCTGGGACAAGCTGAAGGCCGAGATTGCCGATTTCGCCGAGAGCCAGGGCCGCCGCCCGCGGGTGATGATCGCCAAGCTCGGCCAGGACGGCCACGACCGCGGCGCCAAGGTGGTGGCCACGGCCTTCGCCGACCTCGGCTTCGACGTCGACATGGGCCCGCTGTTCCAGACCGCCGAGGAATGTGCGCGCCAGGCGATCGAGAACGACGTGCATGCGGTGGGTGTCAGCACGCTCGCTGCCGGGCACAAGACGCTGGTGCCGGCGATCATCCAGAGCCTGAAGGCGCAAGGGGCCGACGACATCATCGTCTTCGTCGGCGGCGTGATCCCGCGCCAGGACTACGACTTCCTCTACGAATCCGGCGTGAAGGGCATCTACGGCCCGGGCACGCCGATCCCCGCGAGCGCGAAGGACGTGCTCGAGCAGATCAAGAAGAACATTTCCAAGAAGGCCTGAGCCCGTGAGCCTGCCGGCCGCCGACCAGGCGTTGATGGAGGGTGTGCGACGCCGCGAGCGGCGCGCGCTGGCCAAGGCCATCACGCTGCTCGAATCGACACGCGCCGACCACCGCGCGCGCGCCGATGCGCTGCTCAATGCGCTGCTGCCGCACACGGGCCAAGCGATCCGCCTGGGCATCTCCGGCGTGCCGGGCGTGGGCAAGTCGACCTTCATCGAGGCATTGGGCCTGTTCCTCATCGCGCAGGGCCACCGCGTGGCGGTGCTGGCCATCGACCCCTCGTCCAGCGTCTCCGGCGGATCCATCCTCGGCGACAAGACGCGCATGGAGTTCCTCTCCGTCAACGAGGCCGCCTACATCCGGCCGAGCCCGGCGAGCGGCACGCTCGGTGGCGTGGCCGAGAAAACGCGCGAGGCCATGCTGGTGTGCGAGGCGGCGGGCTACGACGTGGTGATCGTCGAGACCGTCGGTGTCGGCCAGAGCGAGACGGCCGTGGCCAGCATGACCGACATGTTCGTGCTGCTGCAGCTGCCCAACGCCGGCGACGACCTGCAGGCGATCAAGAAGGGCGTGATGGAGCTGG
>ENA-UOWO01000667-UOWO01000667.1-activated-sludge-metagenome-genome-assembly--contig:-NODE-667-length-48016-cov-20.747044_pt1 | contig 48016 bp, 26 predicted proteins | sample MGYA00238148_ERZ761564 | MGnify/ENA primary metagenome ERZ761564 (study PRJEB28885, sample SAMN05720194) | activated sludge metagenome | isolation source: Anaerobic digester | place: USA... | reverse complement strand
GACCTCGCGGTGCGCATCCGCGATGCCTGGCGCTCGCGTGCCGACACGCGCTGGCAACCGTGCTGGAGCGCGGTCGCCGACGCACGCTTCGATGAGCTCTGGTCACGCACGACGGCCGCCACCGCCACGCTGGCTATCCGCGATGCGACATTTGCACGCTGGCGCTTCGATCGCTGCCCATTTGAGCAGACCCGCTATCTGCTGCTGAGCCATCCTGTCGATGGTTTCCTGCAGGCATGGTTTGCCTGCCAGGCGCACGACACCACGCTGCATGTGCGCGATTGCTGGTCGGTCGATGGCGAGTCCGGCGTACGACGCGAGTTCGTCGATGCCTTGCTCGCCGCTGCGCGTCGCGATGGACATGCCGCCGTGTCGTTCGAGATCGCGGGCGCGAAGGACCGTGTCGGCGGATGGAAGTCGGCCGGATTCCAGGAGCGCGGCCGGCGCCCCGTATTCGGAAAATGGACCGATGGACGTCCATCCGGAACGGTCGACCTCTACCTGACCTCGGCCGACGAGGACGAATAGAGCCTCGCTCGCGTGACCATAGGCAATCTTCGTCGTTGACAATTCAGACGCCCATCGCACAGCCGGCTCTTCCGAAAGTCCACATGAAAGGTAATCACGTTACCCAAGCAACACCGCCGATGACACTGCCCACGCGGCGAGAAATCCAGACGTGCTTAGAGTGAAAAGATCGCCGGCCGACGATAGCGTGGAAACCGCCGCCAAACCGGCGGCGCCAGATTCTCGGATTACGGCGCCTCCCCTCCACGCCCGATAAGTTCGACGACCTCCTGTTCGGCGTCCTGAACGAACACCTTTCGGTATTCCCGACGCTCCACCAGACTCGGAATGCGCTCCAGGGCTCCGATGGGCTCGATGCCCATCGCGTCCAGCCGCTGCAGCAGTTCGGCGAACACGGCTTCCTTGCTCATCGACCACGTTGATGCGAAACAACGCCAGAACACCCATCCCGCGCGTTCCAGCACGCGCTGGCGGGACATATCGTGTGCCCATCGGTCCGGGCCATGGTGGTCGTCGCCGTCCAGCTCGATGGCCAAGCGTCGGTCCTGCGCGCCTTCAACAACCAGGTCGATGCGGAACGAGCCCACCTTTACCTGCGGCACAGTGCGATAACCCTTCGCCACAAGTCGCGCAAAGACTTCGCGCTCGAACCCGCTTTCGCAGAGCGACGCGAGGCTCTCTTCGGCCCCTGCGTCCGCGACCATCGGTTTTTCGAAATGCTCGATGAGGGTGAGGCGCAAGTCGAGCTGTGAGAGCTCGTCCGCTTCGACCGACCGCACGAGGTACATGCGGTCTCGTGCGCGACTGGCGGCCACATTGAAGCGCTGGTCGAAGCGCATGCCCGACAACGCATGGTGGCTCCCGGGGTCCGCGACCATCGACAGGAACATGATGTCCCGCTCGCTGCCCTGGAACGTGCGGGCATCGCCGCACTCGAACTTGCGTCGCATGAGTTCGGAAACCGAGAACCTGCCGCGTACAACTTCGTCGATGTACTTCGCCTGCTCCATGCCGAGCAGCGACACGACACCGAGGGAGCAGTGGGCGAACTTCGGGTTGTCGAGGATGGCGCCGATTTCGTCGGCGATGGCTTCGGCCTCCATCGGGTTTCGGTCGTGCTTGTCGCGCACCCCACCGTGGACGAAGAGGTCGACCAACGGCGGGTCGATGCGTTCCGATGCTTTCGGCGTGCGCAGCGGTTGGATGGCGCCCTGATAGAACTTCTTGTTGCTGTAGGCGATTACCGGGGCAACGCAACGGAAGTGTTCGCGCAGCATCACCTGGTCGGCCGCATAGACCTGCGCCGCCAGGTCGTAGAGCGACATGCCCGGCGTCATGGCATTCGCGTAAGGCTGGTCCTGGAGGAAGCGTTCCCGCAACGAGCGCACCGAGGCCGCCGAAATGAAGCCGCCATCGGGCGACACCTGCTTGTCGTCGCCGACGACAAGGATTTTCTTGCCACGCAAAATCGCCGGCAGTGCCCAGATGTCGGACTGACTTGCTTCGTCGACGATGACGAGGTCGAACGCACCCAGTTCTGCTGGCGCCGACTCGGACACGCGAGCGTGGGACATAATCCAGCACGGCACGGCGCCGACGGCGCGGTCCATGGACTCGCGTGCATTGCGCCGGTACATCGAGGCGTTGGGTCCCGTGGCCTTGCCGATTTTGCCAATCGCGGTAGCGAACGCCATCAATGCTTGAAGCACGCTGTGCGTGGTTTTCTGCTTCGTCTTTAGCCACGCCGAACGCGCCACCATCTCTCGATAAAGTTTTGCCAACGCCTGGGTGAGCTCTTCGCGTCGTGTGGCCAACGCACGGAGCTCGCCCCGTGCTTCGATGGACGCCAGGTGCCCACGCATCCGCGCCCAGGTCCACGCCTGTCGCCAGTCGCTCGGCATCCCCTCGTCTTCGCCGATGGCGGTTGCGGGGCTAACGGTCAACCGTTGCGCCCAGCGTTCGCCCCCAGCTCCACGCAACCGGTCGGCGGCGTCACTCACCACGGCGAGGTCGCTCGACAGCGACGAAACGCGATGAACCTCAGCGAGTGCGGCGGCGTAGTCGGCCGACAACTTTGCCGCTGCGACGTCGGCCTGCCCCAACTGCTCGGCGGCGAACGCACGCAGCCCGTCTGCCACAGGCCCTTGGTACGACGCAAGGCGCTCGTCGAGCCGGCTCCTTGCCACTGCGGCGCCGGCGAGCTGCGCTTTCGTCAGGTGGACACGGGTACCTGCCGCCAACGCCGCCAAGTCGGATGAGGTGCCGAGGACCAAGCCAGTCGGCGGAGTGACGAACAGCGTGTTGGACTGAGCCAGCAAAGCCCGTTCAGACGTGGTCGCCAGCATGAGCGCGCGTCGCGCGGCGTGAGCGATGCCCTCCAGACGGCGCAGGCTTTCCACGCCCCCCGCAAGAGTGGGCAAACCAAGCTCTCCCGCAAAGGCATTCCAACGAGCCAGGAACGTCGTTACCCGTGCGTGGAGGCGGATGTAGCGGGACACATGCGTCCAGCCGTCCGCGTCAGTCACGGGGAGACCTGCTACGCGCACTGCGACCAACCGGGCTTTGGCCTCACCGGCTCCAAACGCCAGCAATCCAAAGGGTTTGCCGCTTTCGGCGCCACGTTCGACGGCCTCCACCGATTTCGGGTCGGCAAGCAGTTCGCCGGAGATCTCCACCGGTCGTTGAAGGAACGCCGCGCGCTCCGCCGTCAGCGTGTCGATGTCCTGGGACAAGGCTTCGAGCGCCTTGCGCTCGGAGGCGAAGGACGGTTGGCGGCATTTCACGCGCAGGGCATGGCCCCACTTTGGCGCCTCGCCTTCGAGTTCGGCTGATTCGCGAACCGCGTCGTCGACGCGTTTCAAAAAAAGCTCGACCGCACCGAGTGGTTCCAGCGTCGAGGACTGCAGCGCGAACTCGGGCGCGGCGTTGAGCTGATTCTCGATACGACCGAGGTGAACAAGGCCGTCGTGGAGGTACGTTAATTTCTCAACAGGGGGCAGCTCGCCCGCGTTCGGGAGGCGCAGGCCGAGGTATTGGAGGTCTTTGCCGAGTCGCCGTCGCGCATCGCGCATCGCGGCGGCCTCCGTTTCTGAAAGTGGCGGCGCGTGCTCGGCCGCGAGCGTGAGCGTGTCGTCGAACCAATCGTGGCGCTCACAGCCCTCCATGACCAGCTCCGCCAGCTTCTGGGCTTTGAATAGGGTGCCGTCAACGTCGATGTCGTGGAGCTGCTGGCGGGCGATGGTGTCCACCCGGCGGTCGAGCGCATACAACTCGGCATGGACGCGATTGATGCGGTCTTGAAGATTGCGAATCTCGCGCTCGGTCGCCTCTTCGTCGAGCTGAGAAATCTGATGCTGGATGGCTGAAATCGACGCTTGACACTGCCGGATGCCTTCGCGGTCACCGGACAGGAGCGAGACCGTTAATGCCCGCACTTCTTCGGGTATTTTTTCTTGGAGCACTTCCAGCGCTGGCTCGCCTTTCGACGTCACCAGCACGCGCCGCCCCGTGGCGAGGTAATGGCAGATGATGTTCGCAATCGAATGCGTTTTGCCTGTGCCTGGCGGTCCCTGGACCGCGACACCTGGGGAAGTCTCCAAGCGCCGCACAATGGAAACCTGCTCGTCGTTGTACGGGAGCGGGAAGAAAAGCTCACGGACCGGCACCGTGCCATCGGAGGCGACGCCTCCGCCCAATCCGCGGAACACCACGGCGTCGCGATGGACGACCTCGTTTGCTGGGTCAGCCACCATGGCAAGCGGTCCCGTAGGAAGTTCGACCGCCTCTTCCACTTTGGCCTTCAGTCGATGGATGTCGTCGATGAGGAAGTTGTTCGACCGCGGGCGCGCAAACAGCACCCATGCGTCGGTCACGACCAATGTGTCGCTTGGCGCGGGCACTTCTGCTCCCTGCGCGATGACCTCGCGGTACACACCGTCCGGGTCGAGGCCGGTACCGGCCATCTTGAGCACCGGAGTGTAGGTCGAGGCGTCGAAGGGCGAGACGCCGCCGACGCTCTGGACGTACGCGCGCATCTTCTTTTCGATGTCGGCCGAAGTCGACACACACGCGGCGATGGCATCGAACTCCACGCGCACCGGCACGTCGCGTGGTCGAACCGACAGCACCATGGTTTGCGCGTCCACAGTGATTTCGGTGGCCTGCGTGAGCAACGGATAGTCGAAGGTGATGCGGCCACTCTCGGACGGCATGCGCCAAACGGTCTCGCCGACGCCCCACACCAGCTCTTGAGGCTTGGCCGCTGTTTCCGTCGTGGTCAGTTGCTGCGCGAGTGCGAACAGTTCGCCGTACAGACCGATGGTCAAGCGCCGCGGCTTCTCAGACTCGGCCCAAACATGCCATTTGCGGACAAAATCGTCGGTCGCACGCTCGATGGCCGCACGCGTGGCGCCGGCTTCGTCCCGACCTTCCAGGTGCGCCGCAAGCGTTGCAGCAATGACATGCGGCGGCGGGCCAAACGGGTCGGGCGCACCAGATACGAACGGAGCGATTTTTTCTGGAGGTCCAGGGGCGGGCTCGACCGGTAGGCGCTGGATGGAGAGCCATACGTGGTCGCCCTCCTCTTGGCGATTGAACTCGACGCCTGGCAAATCCCGAAGGTCGCCTAACTTCTTGAGGAAGCCGGGCGGCTGCGCGAGGTTGAAGGCAGAAGTGTCGATGTCCTTGGCCTGCTCGACGATGTAGTCGAGAAGGCGCGCCATACGCTCGTGTTGCAGTGTCATGCGTTCATCCTAGGCGGCATCCTGCCAAATGGCGGGATTGGGCCGCCGCGTGGGCCTTAGACTATCAAGTCCCGTGCCAAGGTCCCGACAGCTAGGCGAAGGCCTTCGCGGGGCGCACCGATGGCGGCGCCCCATCTATCCATCCAATCCGGACCATGTTGCGCATCCATCTGATGCAGAGCTGATTCGGCTTGAACGATCCGGCGATGGAGGAGGCGCTCTATGAGATCGTTTCGATGCGCCGCTTTGCTGGGCTGTCGCTGAGCGATGGCGTTCCAGACGAAACGACCATTCTCAACTTCCGCCGGTTGATCGAGACGAACGAACCGGCGCGTCGTCTCTTCGATCAGGTCAATGCGCATTTGACGCGCAAGGGACTGCTGCTCAAGCGAGGGAGGATCGTGGACGCCGCGATCATTGCTGCACCGAGTTCAACGAAGAATGCCAAGCATGAACGCGATCCGGAGATGCACCAGACCAAGAAGGGCAACCAGTGGCACTTCGGCAACTGCTCCTGCGTTGCTCTATCTCCTGCGTCCCTGTAGTCGTCGGCATGAGGGCCCACATCGGCGTGGATGTCGACAGTGGCCCGGTGCATACCGTCGTGACGACGCCGGCGGACATGGCCGATGTGGAAGTGGCCAGCAGCCGTTCCAGACGGTGAAAGGATACTTCGGCTCTACCGAGGTTCGCTTCAAGGGACTGGCGAATAACACCGTCCAGGTGCTCACCCTCGTCGCGTTGGCGAACCTGCATCGTGCACGAAGAGCGTTGCTCACGATGACAGGGTCATTGCGCCCGGCGTTTGGACAAAAAAGGCATAAAAGGCCAGAAATCGCCCAAAAATGGCCCCTTGGAACTTTAAATGCACGCATTTCATCGATAGACGAAAGCTGAGGACGAACTAAAGAACCGAATCGAGTAGCACCACTTCGCGAATCGACTTGTTCAGACCCTCCTTAGGCGGCGAGCTGCCGCTGTGGCTTGCGGAACAGCAGCAAGGCGAGCTTGTCGGCGCGGAACCGGCCCTGCCGGTCGACGATGCCCGCTTGCTCGAAGCCGATGCGACCGAGCAGCCAGTGCGGGCCGGCGTCGACCGGATTGATCGTCGGGTCGCTCGTGAAGACCAGTTCGTAACCCGCGTCGTGGGCACGTCGCGCGATCTCGGGCGTGTAACGACCGTGCGGGAACGACATCGTGCGCGGAGCGATGGCCGGATCCAGATGCGCGGCGACGATCGCGCGCGCGCCGCCGAGTTCGGCATCGAGGTCGACGGCGCGCGGCATCGGCGTATGCGTCTTGCCGTGCAGGCCGATGCACACGCCACCCTGCGCGAGCTGGTTCAGCTCGTCGGCGACCACCATGTGCCGGAGCCCGTCATCGGTGTCGGCCGCGAATGGCGCGAACACGCGCTCGCGTGTCGCCTCGTCGAGGCCCTCGAGGACAGCGATCGCACGACGCAGATCATCGATCGAATTCCCGCCGGACGAAGGCGTGCCGCCAGCGGCGGACACCAGGTCGGCGGCCTTGACGCGGCCGAGACGCCAGCCGGCGATCAGGCGCTCCTGGAAGAATGGCAGGCGTCGCCCGATCACGTCGGCGACCACGAACAGCAAGGCCGGCAGTGAGTGCGCGCGCAATCGCGGCAGCGCGAACTCGACATTGTCCGACCAGCCATCGTCGAAGGTGATCAGCAGCGCGCGTGGCGGCAAGGCGCGTTCGCCGTTGCGTGCGGCGAGCACCTCGTCGGTCGAAACGATGCGGTAGTGGCGCTGCAGGAAGCGGATGCAGCGCTCGAACAGCGAGGCCTCGAGCGTGTAGTCGGGATCGCAGGAGTTCCAGCGCGGATCGGCCGGATCGATCACCCGATGGAACATCACGACGGTCAGCGTGCGACGATTGCGCATCCGGTGATAGAGGCCGAGCAGGCCGCTACCATAGAGAAACTTCCTGACGAGGTCGGACAGCATGACGGCAATTCCCGAAATTTCGGCCATCATACCGACTTACAACCGGCGCGATCTCGTGATCCGTGCGATCAAATCGGCGCTCGCGCAGACGCGCAAGGTCGAGGAGATCATCGTCATTGACGACGGTTCGACCGATGGCACCGATGCTGCGCTGAAGGCCGCGTTCGGCGATCGCATCCTCTACGTGCGCCAGGCCAATGCGGGCGTTTCCGCTGCGCGCAACCGCGGCATGGCGATGTCGCGCGGCCGTTATATCGCCCTGCTCGACAGCGACGACGAATGGTTGCCCGAGAAGACCGCGAGACAGGTCGAATGGCTCGATGCCCATACCGAGTTCGGCATGGTCCTCTGCGATGTCGAGCGCGTCGACGGCGAAGGCCGAATGATCGACCGCTTCCGCCGGCGCGACGTGATCCGCGAGGACGGCTGGGTGCTTTCGATGGTGCTGCAGGATCCTGCCCTCGCCCCGGTGTCGGCGATGTTCCGTCGCGAGGTGTTTGCCGACATCGGCGGCTTCGACGAAAACCTGGCCACGGCCGAAGACCTCGATTTCCACTTGCGTGTCGCCAGTCGCTGGAGGATCGGCGTGGTCGAGGAGATCCTTGCTCGCGCGGTGCGCGGGCAGGATGGCCTGTCCGCGCTGGCGCGAACCTATGACGACTACACGAAGGTGATCGAGCGTGCGGTCAGCTCCGCCGAGGGCCGCGTGCCACGCGCAGACGCGCAGCGCGCACTTGCCGCCGCGTATCTGCGCAATGCGCGCGGCGCGGTCTTCGAGAATCGTTTCGCCGATGCGATGCGCTGGATCCGCAAGGCACGCAGCAACTCATCCGATCGCGCGATCCGCCGCGAAGCCCGCTCGACCGGCATGCTGGCGGTCAAGCGCATTGCCCTGAACCTGCTCGGGCGCGGTCGCCGCTGACGCCGTTACGCCGCGTGCTCGTTCACTCGAACCCGCTGGCGAAAATCAGGTCGGACGCCGCCGAATCGAAACGCCAGACACGACCGTTCTGGTGGTCGACCAGATAGAGATCACCGTTCTGGCCTTCGCCGAACGCGACGACCGTGCCGTAGCCGGCGGCGATCCCGGATGGAAACGTGACGAAGGTCCATGCGCCACCGCCGCCTTCGGTACCGATGTACACCTCGCTGGTGCAGGAATCGCCGAAGATGTAGTTGCCGTTCAACGGACCGATCGGTCCGCGATAGCGAACGCCGCCGGCGACCGAGCAGCGGCTGTTGGCGTGCGAGTATTCCATCACCGGCGCAATCGAGCCGTAGGTCGCCGGGCAGGTCGAGCCGGTTCCGCTTGGACGTCCCGGGTGATTGCCCTCGCATTGCGGGTAACCGAAATTGCGGTTGCTGCCACCGGCTGCCGGAAACCGGCTGATCTCTTCCCAATTGCCCTCGCCGACATCGCCGATCCACAAGTCGCCGTTGGCGCGATCGATGCTGAAGCGCCAGGGATTGCGGAACCCGTAAGCCCATATTTCCGCGCAGGTGTTCGCCGTCGCCGCATACGGATTGCCGGCCGGGATTGCGTACTGCGCCGCTTGGCCCGGCGTCGCACCGCACATGTTGGCCGACGCCGACGCCGTGGTCTGACGCACATTCAGGCGCAGGATCTTGCCCATGAGGAAATAGTCGAGGTTGCCGACGTTCTTCTTCCACAGGTTCTGCGCAAGGTCCTCCGGATCGAATGAGCCGGTTCCCGAGCCGGTACTCCAGTACAGATAGTTGTCCGGGCCGAAATGGATGTCGCCGCCGTTGTGGTTGTAGAACAGAGGTACGCGCATCACTTCGGTATCGCTGCCCGAAAACGTATTCGCGGCCGGGTTGCTCGCGACGAGCCGACGCAGGATCTCGCCACTGGAACCACTCGCCGTATAGACGATGTAGAGCGTGCCGTTGCTCGCAAACGCCGGATCGAAGGCGAGCCCGAGCAGGCCGCGCTCGACATCGCCGGTATCGACGGTGCGCGTGTAGTACGGCGCGGCTAGCAGGTTGCCGGCCGCATTGACGATGCGGATCTTGCCCGCGCGCTCGAGGATGAACATGCGGCCGCTGCCATCGCGTGGGCTGCGGATCGCGACCGGATCGGACAGGCCCGTTGCGTAGGAGGTCAGGTGCAGGTCGGGCGGAATCGCCGCGCCGGCGACATGGCACGCGAAGAGCAGCAAGCAACAGGCGGTAGCGCACAGCCGTTTGCAGATCGAATTGGCACGCATGATTTTTTCCTGGTCATCGCCGCCGCGGGATCCCGCTCGCGGCGGAATGCCCTTGGGCACCTAGAACCGACTATCCGGTCCGCCGCATCATCGGTTCGGCGGCCCATGGTAGCGCTCAAATCGCTGCGCCATCCAATCGCCGATTGTGCGGATCAGTGCGCGCCGGTCCGACTCGGCGAAGAACGTGTGGTCGCACTGCGGCCAATGATGAAACACGACGCTGGCGGCGTTGACCGCGCGGCCATAGGTCTCGCGGAATTGTCCGCGACTGAGGAAATAACCCGCGCCCCCGGTGAACAGGTGGAACTGCTCCACGCCACGCTCGACCAGGCTGGCGAACTGGGTACGCTCGATGCCCGCTGCGGGCCAGTCGCGCAGGTCGCCATCGCCGACGCGAATCCGTGGCGCCGTCCGCGCGCGCCGCAACAACGAACCCAGCCGACGTAGCGGTGACTTGCGCAGGGCGCGACGCAGGCGCGCAATCCGGTACGACCATCCCTGCCGGGCCAGGCCATCGATCGACAACAGGCCGACCACGCGCGGATCGGCGATTGCGACCTGCCAGCCGAGGTCGGCCGCACTGCACAGCCCGCCGACGACAAAACGCGAATATCCGAACTGCCGTTCGAGCGCATCCATGCCGGCGCGCATCGTCTGCACGAGCGGCTGATCGGAACGTCCGATCGAATCACCGATGCCTGGCGCATCGAAGCGGAACGCCGCGTGGCCAGCATCCGCGAGTTGCCGCGACAGGCGTGCGTGCAGGCGGAACGGTCCGCTGCGATGGATGAAACCGGCATTGAAAAGGATCACGCAGACACCGCTGTCGGCAGCTTCGCCCGATCGACTCAGGATGCCGAAGCGGTCGTCGCCGAGATCGACGATGTGATCGATGCTCATGCGCCGGCCACCGGATCCGCGAGTTCGGCGGCCAGGGCGCGGATCGGCCCGAGCGCGATCCGGGTCATGTCGAGCTGTTCGGCCCATGCACTCAGCTCGGTCGCAAGCGGCACATGTCTCGCGTGCGCAGGCGAACGCCCGTCGACCATCGCATCGAGCAGGGTCACGCTCGAGCGCGCGATCCCTGCATCCGACCAGTTCGCGCCGGCCAACTCGTCAAGCATGTCGCGGCTGCACAGAAATCCCATCAGGCTCGCGTCATCGATTGCGTCGGCCCGCTTCGCGATTCGATAGCGCATCGGCGACTGGCGTTCCCGCGCCTCGAACTCGCGCAAGCCCTGCAGATAGGCCGCGCCGTCGACAACCGGTTGCCACAGCCACAGGCGATCCGCCCTGCCCTCGATTGCCGCTGCGGCCGCGATCAGTGCCCCGACACGCACACCCAGCATGATCAGAGGCACGTCGCGGAAGCGTGCGCGCAGCACATCGATGGCCTTGCCGGCATCACGCACGGCGTGGCGCATCGAGAAGGCATCGTCGTCACCTTCCGAATCCCCCGTGCCGCGATAGTCAAAACGCAGCACGGCGACACCCCGCACCTGAAGTTCGTGCGCGAGAACGGCGAACAGTCGATGGCTGCGCGCATACTCGTGCAGGATGGGAGCACAGACCACGACGGCGGCACGCGCGCGCGTGACCGGCTCGTGAAGTACACCGAACAAGCGCAGCGCATCAACCGGTATCCACAGCGGCTGCGATTTCACGATGCTGGCCCGCGGCGCAGCCCGAACAGCTTGAGCGCACGGTCGCGCAGGCCCGGTGCCTTGCGCATGCCGTTCTCGATCGCGTCCTGCGACAGCTCGGCGGCAAGCGCACGCAAGCTGCTGTTGGCGAGTTTCAGTATGCCGAGGCGGACCCCGCTGCGTTCCTCGACCTGAGCAACCAGGGTCATCGCAAGCAGGGAATGACCGCCGAGATCGAAGAAGTTGTCCTGCGCATCGACCGCGTCGACGCCGAGCAATTCCTGCCAGAGGTCGGCCAGCCAGCGCTCCGCAGGACTGAGGGGACCGCCCGCCGGCACCGGCTCGGCGCGTGCTTCGTCGCGCCGCTGCGGCTTGGGCCGCGCGCGGCCCGAGCTGTCGAGCAGGCCGAGGCGGCCATCGGCCAGCCATCGTCCCGACAGCACAGTCGGCATCCACGCCCGATCGGCGTCCGATTCGCCCGGCATCCGGCGTGCCGAGGTCTGGGCAATCGCACCGAACGGTCGCGGACCGGCCATCCAGATCCGCCCGGTACTGCCAACCGGGACCAGCGCGTCGCGCTCGTCGAGCAGGCGCAGGCCTGGCCAGACCAGCGGGCGAACCGCACTGCCGAGATCGCTGTCCGCCTCGGGCATCCGTCCCAGCGAAACAAACGGCAGCGCGCACGCGGCGCCGCCGGCAAACCAGACCTCGTGCGCGACCGTGCGCAGCCGATCGAGCGTATCGGCAGGCAAGCTGTCGCCGACATGCACGACGCAAGGCACGCGCGTTTTGGATTGCGCAAGCAGGGCCAGTTCCGGCAACGCCTCGTCACTGACGAACACGCACGCGGGCTGGCTCGACGCAACACGCGACGACAGGGTCCCTCCGTGCATGCGTTCGGCGGCCGACGCCGGCGCGTACTCGAGGCCATGGCCCAAGGCGAGCAGGCATTCGATCGCTTGCATCGCGGTGCCCGCCGCTGCGGTCCCGACCAGCACCTGCCCGGCGCGCAAACCGAGCCGATGCGCGATGTCGGACAGCAGGATTTCGAGGTCGGCATGGGTGAACGCGCTGCCGGCGCCGGGCGTCGTCGCGCCAACGGCGTGAAAGACGAAGGCCGGCGCATTGGCATCGGCATTCGCCGGAATGCGTGAGGCCGATGCCGAATCCAGCTCCGCGGCATCCGTCTCGGCATACAAGGCTCGTTCGCGCGGCCAGTCCCTGATCCGTCCGCTCGCCGCGTCGGCCAGCAGCACGCTCGCGCCGACATCCTGCATGCGTGCCGAAAGCCGCTCGACCGCCTCCGCGGGATCGAGCGGCAGACCGATTGCCCCGGCCTTGAGCGTGCCGAGCATGCCGGCGACACGATCAACGCCGTGCTTCATGCAGATCGCGACGACCGTTCCGCTGCCGACCTTGCGTGCGCGCAGGCAGGCCGCAATGCGATTGGCGCGTTGTTCCAGCTGCGCGCGGGAAACCACGCGATCGTCGATACGCAGCGCGGGAGATTCCGGCGCGGATTCGGCCAGGTCCTCGATCACGCTCTCGATTCGCGATTCGACGACCGTGCGCGGCGCAGCCGCGAACGCGCGAACGCGCTCCTGCTCGGTGGCATCGGCCGAGGTCAGTGCGGCGATCGATTGCCCGGGATCGGCGATCACGCGATCGAGCAACGCGAGGTAGCGGCTCGCGAACAGGCGCGCCGTTTCGCTTTCGAACAGGTCCGCGTTGTACAGCACGCCACCGGTCATGCCCTGGCCGTGCTCGAGGAACCAGATCGCGAGGTCTTCGCTCGCGGCGCGCTGGAACACGAGAACCTGCTGCTGGGCAAGCCCGCCCCAGTTGCATCGTCGCTGGCGCGCATCCTGGTAGGAAAACTGTGCCTGGTAGAAGTGCGTCGTTCCGGCCAGCTCGCGCATGCCGGGTTCACGCATCAGGTCTTCGAGCTGCACTTCGGGGCTGGCAAATCCGCGCATGACGACCGCCTTCACGCGGGCGACCAGCGCCAGGAAACTCTCGTCCGGATCGACATCGAGCGGCAGTGGCAGCAGATTGGTGAACAGGCCCATGATGTTTTCGACATCGGCCGAAGCGCGTACGCGGACCGGCGTGCCGACGACGAGGTTGGAGCCACCGACGAAGCGCCAGAGCAACGCGTAGTACGCCCCAAGCAGGGCCATGTACAGCGTCGCGTCGACACTCCTGCCCAGCGCGCGCATCCGCGCCGTCAGTTCGGCCGGCACGGAAATCCATTCGGTCTCGCCGCGGCCGACCAGGCTTGCTCCACGCGGCTTGTCGGTCGGCAACGGTGGCGGCGCGCCGAGACGTTCGAGGCGTTCCCTCCAGTGCGCAAGTTCACGCGTGAACTGGGCGGTGTAGTCGGCGCCTTCGAGCCAGCTCGAATGCCACTCGGAGAATTCGCCATAGCTCGCCGCGGGCGGCTCCAGCACGGGCTCGCGCTGTTCGCGGCAGGCCGAATAGAGCTCGGCGAACTCGGTATAGAACAGGTCGAACGACCAGCCATCCCAGATGATGTGATGCGGCATGAAGAAGAACACATGCTCCTCGCCGTCCATGCGGAACATGTGGACGCGATAGAGCGGCAAAGCTTCGAGATCGATCGGAACATTGGTCAGTTCGTCGAGCCGCACCTTCAGCACGCGCTCGCGCTCCTCTGGCGCAAGCGCGGACAGGTCTTCGGCCGGAAACAGCGACACGGCCCCGGCTTCATGGATGCGCTGGATGACTTCGCCACCGTCGCGTTCGATCGTCGTGCGCAGGATCGACTGGCGGCGGGTCAGTTCGACGAACGCGCGCTCGAACGCCGCCTCGTCGAGCACGCCGCGCAGGCGATGCGCCGAGGGCGTGTTGTAGACCACGCTGCCGGGATTGAGCTGTTCGAACAACCACAGGCGCTTCTGCAGCAGCGACAACGGCGCGCGCGTCGGATCGGACAACCTGGCGATGGCGCCTGCCCGCGGATCGGCCGGTTGCGCCAGGCGCTGTCCGATCGCAGCGGCGAGCCCGGCTACGGTCGGATGCTCGAAGAGCAGACCAAGCGACAGGGGCAGCGCAAATTCGCGACCGAGTCGCGTGGTCAATTGCGCCGCGAGCAACGAGTGTCCGCCGAGCGCGAAGAAGTCATCGTGCACGCCGATCCCAGGCAGTGAAAGCGCGGATTCCATGAGCGCCGCGATGCGCGCCTCGATCGGGTTGCGCGGACCTTCGTGACTTTTTTCCGGTGCCGATGGCGTGCCGGGCAAGGGCAGGCGCGCGCGATCGATCTTGCCGTTCGGAAGCAATGGAATCGCATCGAGACAGACGAAATGCTGGGGAATCATGTAGTCGGGCAGCAAGGCGCGCAGGTGGCTGCGCACGGCGCGCTCATCGAACGTCGCTGCCTCGGCCAGGCTCAGGTAGGCGACAAGGCGCTGATCACCCGGTCGATCCTCGCGCACCACCGCAACCACGCGCGCGATGTCCGCATGGCGCAGCAGGTTCGCCTCGATGTCGCCGAGCTCGATGCGGAATCCACGCACCTTGACCTGGAAATCGAGGCGCCCGAGGTGCTCGATCCGGCCATCGTTGCGCCAGCGCCCGCGATCGCCGGTGCGATACAGGCGGGCACCGTCGCTTGATGCGAACGGGTCGACGACAAAGCGTTCGGCGGTCAATTCTTCCCGGCCGAGATAACCGAGCGTCACGCCTTCACCGCCGATCGCGATCTCGCCGGGCACGCCGATCGGACAGGATCTTCCGTTGCCATCGAGTATCCACACGGTCGTGTTCGCGATCGGGCGACCGATCGTGATCGCGGCAGCGGCATCCGTGATTCGCGCGCAGGTCGACCACACCGTTGTCTCGGTCGGTCCATACATGTTCCACAGCGACCCGCAACGCGGCACGAGCTTGGCCGCCAGATCGGTCGGCAGGGATTCGCCGCCAGACAACGCCTTGAAGCCGCGATGGCCGCGCCAGCCGGCATCGATCAGCACGCGCCAGGTCGCTGGCGTCGCCTGCATGACATTGATGCTGCGCGAGTGAATCAGGTCGACGAGCGCGCGACCGTCCATGGCCTGTTCGCGCGAAGCGAGCACGACGCTGGCGCCGACGCTGAGCGGCAGCAGCAGTTCGAGCACCGCGATATCGAACGAGAGCGTCGTCACCGCAAGCAGGCGATCGCCCGGCGCAAGGCCGGGCTCGCGACGCATGCTGTCAAGGAAATTGACGACCGCGCGATGCGGTACGCAGACGCCTTTCGGCTTGCCGGTCGAACCCGAGGTGTAGATCACATAGGCGACCGCTTCGGCATCGCCTTTCGCGTCGTCGCCGAAAGCATCGGCCCCGTCCCCGATCGAATCGACCAGCACGCTGCGTCCGGCTGGAACATCGATCGATCCGGCATGGCGCGTTTCGGTCAGCAGCAGCGCAAGCCCTGCATCGGCGGCCATGAAATCGAGGCGCTCGCGCGGAAACGCCGGATCGAGCGGCACGTAGCCGGCGCCACTCGCGAGCACGCCGAGCAGCGCGGCAACCATGTCGGGGCCACGATCCAGCGCGATACCGACGAACTGTCCGGCAGCGACGCCATGTTCACGCACGGCGCAGGCAATCGCTCGGGCGCGCGCGATGAGTTGGGCATAGGTCCAGCGGACATCGGCGAATTCCAGCGCAATCGCATCGGGCGTGCGTTCGCCCTGGGCGAAGATCAGGCTCTCGATGCGACACGAGCGGTTGTATGCACTCGGCTCCGGCTGCAGCGCGCGAAGCTCGGCCAGGGCCGATGTCGACAGCAACGGCAACGCCGAAATCGCGTTCTCCATGTTGCCGGCAAGATCACCGAGCAAGGTCTGGTAAAGGTCCAGCCAGCGCGCGATCGTCGCCTGATCGAACAGGTCGGTGTTGTACTGGCATTCAAGCCGCAATGCCGGACCGACCTGCACGGCGTTGACGAAGATCTCGAAGTTCTCGTAGTGGCGCGGCACGCCGCCGAAACTCGCCGCAAGGTCCTTGAAGCCGAGCATCGCGTCATCGAGCCCCGGATCGAGATTGAACAACACCGCGACGAGCGGAAGGCGGCCCGGATCGCGGCTGAGGGCAAGCCGCCGCAGCAGGGTGCCGAAGGTGTAGCGCTGATGCTCGAATGCATCGAGCAGATCGCCGCGGAGCTTGCCGATGACGTCGCCGAGCGAGGCCTCGGGATCGAGTTCCAGGCGCAGCGGCAACACATTGACCGCATGTCCGACCAGGCCGGGATGATCCGTGCTGGCCTGGCCCGCCGCCGGAATGCCGATGACCAGGTCGTTCTGTCCGCTGATGCGCTGGAGCAGCACGCCGAACATCGTGAGCAGGCTGGCAAACAGGCTGGCGCCGCGCGCCGCACCGGCGCGCTTGATTGCCGAAACGAGCTCGCCATCGAGGATCCTGTCCTGGCGATGCGAGGCGAAGCTGCGCTGTCGCGGACGCGCGCGATCAAGCGGAAGTTCCAGCGGCTCGGGCACCTGCGCATAGCGGCCTGTCCAGTAGGCCTCGTCGATGGCATATCCATCCGATTGCGGGTGAAGCGCCTCGGCCATCGCGAAATCCGCAAACGAATCGGCGATCGGCAGGTCGCTTGCCGCCGCGCCGCATTCGCGCGCATACAGCGCGGACAGGTCGCGCACGATGACGCCGAACGACCATCCGTCGCACACGATGTGATGGGTGGCCAGCACGAGCAGATGCGCGGCGTCGCCGAGGCGCAGCAGGTCGGCGCGCAGCAGCGGACCAGCCGTCAGGTCAAACGGGTCCTCGACCGCGCGACGCAGGACGTCGCCGATGGCCGCTTCGCGCTGCGCATCGGAGGCGCCGGACAAATCCTGCCGCTGCAGCGGAAGCTCGACCTGCGCAGCGATGCAGAACTGCGCGCCGTCGGCGCTGAGCGTGCCGCGCAATGCCTCGTGCCTGGCCAGCAGCGCATGCAGCGCCCGGATCATGGCCTGCGTATCGAGCACGCCCTCGAAATGCAGGCTCACTGCTTCGTTGTAGGCCAGCGAGGCACGCGGCTCGAGCGTGGCAGCCAGCCAGATCTCGCGCTGCGCCTCGGTCGCGGCAACCACGCGCTGCAACGGCGCGTCGGCAAACGGATCGTAGTCGACGGCAACCGCGCCGCCCTTGACCGGCATCTCGGCAGTCACGCATCCACCTTCATGTATTTGCCAGGAAGGTCGGGATTCGGCACGAACCATGCGGGATTGCCCTGCGCATCCTTGCCCAGCCGCGCGCCCGGCACCGGAGGATGCTCCGCATCGAATGTCGGCACCGCCGCATTGACCCTGCGCGGCAGGAAATCGGATTCCTGGAGCTCCGCGATCGACTCGCGGAACGCCTGCACGATCGCCTTGAACTCGACGTCGCCATGCGCGGTGGTCATGAAGCACGGGAAGTTGTCGAGGATGTGGATGCCGCGACTGCGCATCATCGCGAACAGGAGATCCTGCAGGGCGTGATCCTCGGTGAAGTTCAGCTTCCACACCGAGGCGAAATGCGTTATCAGGATCGGGGCGCCGGTGTTCGCGCAGACTGCATTCATCTCGGCAACCATGGCCGCGGTGCGCGCGTTCAGGTCTTCCTGCAGGGATGCTCCTGCGCTGGCGAGATGCTCAAGCACCGCGGTTGCGGCGGCGAGCGCGAGCGGATGGCGCACGAAGGTGCCGGCGAAGTAGGTCACGCCGACACTCGGCACGGAATCATCGCCGTACTCCCAGTGGCCGCCATCGAGCGCATCCATGTAGGCGCGCTTGCCGGCGATGACGCCGATCGGAAAGCCGCCGCCGACGACCTTGCCGTAGGTGGCCAGATCGGCATCGATGCCGAGCAGGTGCTGGGCGCCACGCGGGTGCGAGCGGAAGCCGGTGACGACTTCGTCGAAGATCAGCAGCGCGCCGGAATCACGCGTGATCCCGCGCAGATCCCGGAGGAATTCCCGCGGCTGGAAATCCGGTCGACGACTCTGCACCGGCTCGACGAGCACTGCGGCGATCTCGCTGGCACGCTCGCGGATGATCGCCAGGGTTTCCGCCGTGCCGTAGTCGAGGACCAGCACGTTTTCCGCCGTGTTGCGCAGGATGCCCGGTGCGGCAGGTATCGAGCGCAGCTTCTTCGTGCCGCGCACGATGACTTCATCGAAGATGCCGTGATACGAACCGGTGAAGATCACGAGGGTGTTGCGCCCGGTCACCGTGCGCGCAATGCGGATCGCACCCATCACCGCCTCGGAGCCCGTATTGCACAGGCCGGCGCGATCGAATCCGGTCATCTCGCAGATGCGCTTTGCGAGGTCGCCGGCGAGCACGTGCTGGGGGCCGATCTCGTAGCCGGCATCGAGCTGGCGCTTGACTGCATCGACGACGAACGCGGGCTGCCAGCCGAACAGGTTCATGCCGAAGCCGCTGAGCACGTCGATGTATTCGTTGCCATCGATATCCCAGACCCGCGCGCCCTGCGAGCGATCGACGACGATCTGGTAGATCATTTCCTTGAGCAGCGGCCGGAATCCGTTGACCACGCGCGGATCGGCCAGATGCGGTCGGTGCAACACCGTGTACTGCTTCGACTTGCGCGTGCGCTCGATGTAGCGGCGCATGAAGGCGGCCAGTCGCGTGCGCTGGCGTTCGCCGAGTTCGGTTCGCGTCGAGTGGATGCGCGCGATTGCGCCGAATGCCTTTTTCACGTCATAGCGCGTGTGCGCGAGAGCGGCTTCCTCGTCGACCGCTTCCGCCGCCGCCGCGCTGGCGACCTCGGCCGGCGCGACAGGTGACTGGGCAGGCGCAGAGCCCGGCTGCACGGACGTCGCGGGTATTGCCTGCTGCGCGCCGAGCACGGCGAGTTGTTGCTGCATGATCAGCATCTGCTGCTCGATCACGCGCTGGACCAGACCGGCATCGGCGCTGACGTTTCCGATCGCTCGCAGCGGAAGATCCGATGAAGCCATCGGCGCCGCGGCAACCGGCGATGTCGGCGCGACCGCCTGTGGCGACTCGCGATCGATGTGATCGGCCAGTTGCTCGAGCGTCGACAGTTTCTCCATCAGTTGACGGAACGCGAGCTTGATGCCGAAGGTTTTCGACAGTTGCAGCGCAACCTGGGTCAGGGCCAGCGAATCGAGCCCGAGCTCGATGAACGGGCTGGCGGTTTCGTTGCCTTCGATCTCGATCCCGGAGATCTCCTCGATCTGGGATTTCAGCGTTGCGAGCAGGCGCGATCGTCGATCGGACGATGCGGCGACGGGAGCAGCAGGTACCATGGATGACTCCGCAGGCAGCACAGGCTGCACGGCTGGGATGGGTGTACGCGCCAGGGTGCTGGCAGGTGAAGCGGGCGCGGCGGTTGCTTCGAGCCAGTAGCGCTTGCGCTGGAACGGATAGGTCGGCAACAACACGCGCCGCTTGTGCTGGCGCCAATCCAACGTGGTGAGGTCGAGCGGCGCGCCAAGACACCACAGCCTCGCGGCTGCACCACGCCATGCACGGACCTCGGCTTCGGGCGTGTCGACGACCGATGCAAGGGCGTGACGCGGGCGCGGTGCGTGCTGGCGTGCGAGCGTGGTCAGCGTCGCGCGCGGTCCGACCTCGACCAGCACGCTGTCGGGAAAAGCCGCCTGCACGCCCGCCAGTGCCGCGGAATAGCGCACCGTATCGCGCAGGTGGCGCGTCCAGTAATCGATCGACACCGCCTGGGCGTCGGTGAGGCGCTCGCCGCTCAGCGTCGAGATGATCGGCAGGCTCGGCACCCGCAGCGGGATGCGCGAGACTTCGGCGCGGAACGGATCGAGAACCGGATCCATCATCGCGGAATGGAACGCGTGCGAGGTCCGCAAGGGTCGGCAGGCGATGCCGTCGCCCTCGAGCGCGATGCGCAGGGTCTCGATGTCGGCGATCTCGCCCGACACGACGCAGGCGGACGGCGCGTTGACCGCGGCCATGCCGAGCGAACCGGACAGGCGCGCTTCGAGCGCGGCGGCATCGAGGCGCACCGAAAGCATCGCGCCAACCGGTAGTTGCTGCATCAGGCGACCGCGCCTGGCGACCAGGCGCAATGCATCGTCGAGATTCATCACGCCGGCCACGCTCGCCGCAACGAACTCGCCGACGCTGTGGCCGATCATGCACGCCGGACGGATGCCCGTGCTGAGCCACAACTGCGCCAGTGCATACTCGAACGCGAACGTTGCCGGCTGGGTGATCGCGGTCTCGGCGAGCGCGGCGCCGTCGCTGGCGAACATGCGTTCGCGGATATCGAATCCAAGCTCGCCGGCGAGAACCTCCGCGCAGGTATCGAGTGCCGCGCGAAACACCGGCTCTCGCCTGTGCAGCTCGCGTCCCATGCCGGCGTACTGTGCACCCTGGCCCGGAAACAGGAATACCGTGTCGGGCTCGCGCTCGATCGCAAGCGCCTGTTCGTCGGCCTGCGCGGACAGCAGCGCGGCTGCCTCGGCGTGGCTGTCGGCGACCACGGCCAGGCGCACCGCGAATGGCTTGCGCCCAACCGCCAGGGTATGCGCGACATCGGCCAGTTCGCTGGAAGGATTCCTGCCGAGCTCCGCCGCGAGCCGTCGCGTCGAATCGGACAGGGCCTGCGCAGTCCGCGCCGACAGCGCGAGCACATGCGGTGCTTCACCGGGTTCGGAACGTCCCGGCGGCGGCGCCTCCTCGACCACGACATGCGCATTCGTGCCGCCGACACCGAACGCGCTGACGCCGGCGCGCAGCGGTGCATCCCCGGTCCATGGATGCAACGCGCGGTTGACCACGAACGGCGATCGCGCGAAATCGATGGCTGGATTGAGCGCATCGACGTACAGGGTCGGCGGCAGGATCCGGTGTTCGAGCGAGAGTGCGGTCTTGATCAGTCCGGCCGCGCCAGCCGCAATGACCAGGTGGCCCATGTTGCTCTTCAGCGAGCCGATCGCGCAGTAGCCAGTCGCTTCGGTGGAGCGCCGGAATGCTGTCGTCAGTCCTTCGATCTCGATCGGGTCACCGAGCGGCGTCGCGGTGCCATGCGCCTCGACATAGCTGATCGAACGCGCATCGACGCCGGCATCGTCGAGCGCCATCGCGATGACCGCGGTCTGGCCGGCTGCGCTCGGTGCCGTGAAGCTTGCCTTGTCCGCGCCGTCGTTGTTGACCGCGCAGCCGCGGATGACGGCATGCACTGGATCGCCGTCGGCGATGGCATCGGCGAGGCGCTTGAGCAGGACGATCGCGGCACCGTCGCTGAACACCGTGCCCTGCGCATCGGAGGAAAAGGTCCGCGTGCGCCCATCCGGCGACAGCATCGCGCCATCCTGGTAGCGATAGCCGCTGCGTGGCGGGCAGGTGACCGAAACCCCGCCGGCCAATGCCATCCAGCAACGCCCCGCGCGCAACGCATCGACGGCCTGGCAGACCGCGACCAGCGAGGTCGAGCAGGCCGTGTGCACGCTGATCGTCGGGCCATTGAGATTGAGCTTGTGCGCGACACGGGTCGCGATGTAGTCCTTCTCGTTGCCGAGCATGACCTGGAACTCGCCGAGGCGTTCGACCAGTTCCGGATGCGCGGATACGTGATTTCTTGCGTATGTTGCGTTGTACATTCCAGCGAAAACACCGACCGGCGCATCGTGCCGGTCCGGCCGGTGGCCGGCACGTTCGAGGCATTCCCAGCTCAGTTCGAGCATGAGCCTGTGCTGCGGATCGATCAGGACAGCTTCGCGCTCGCTGATGCCGAAGAAGGCCGCGTCGAACAGCTCGACGCCGTCGATCACGCCGCGCGCCGGCACGTAGTCGCGATCGCCACGCAGGTCCGCGGGGATCGAGGCATCCAGTTCGGCATCGCTGAATCGCGTGATCGAGTCGCGACCCTCGCAGAGATTGGCCCAGAACGCCTCGATGTCGCCGGCGCCGGGAAACCGTCCGGCCATCGCGATGATCGCGACCGGCTCATGGGCGAGGTTTGCACGCGCGGCGCTGATACGCTCGCTGGCGATCGCCGTCGTCGCACCTCGCTCGATGACTTGAGCCAGCGCGCGCGGCGTCGGCAGGCGGAAGAAATCCGCGATCGACACCGCGCCGCGGCCCGCATTGAGCCGCGCCACCGCACGCACGGCGAGCAGCGAATTGCCGCCGAGATCGAAGAAATTGTCGTCGCGACCGATGCCATCGACGCCGGTCAACTCCGAGAACAGCGCTGCGATGACCGGCTCCAGCGGACCCGTGGGGGCCGCATAGGCGACCGACAGTTCGGGGCGCGAGGTGTCGGGCATCGGCAACGCGCGCCGGTCGAGTTTCCCGTTGGCGGTGAGTGGCAAGGCGGCCAGCGGCAGCAGCAGCGAAGGAACCATGAACTCGGGCAGCGAGCGCGCCAGGAATGCGCGCAGCTCGGCCGACGTGACCTTGCCGGCCGCCACGTAGTAGCCGACCAGTTGCTTGCCGCCGGAGCTGCGCTCATGGGCAACGACGGCGGCAGCAGAAACCGCCGCGTGTCGCGCCAGCACGGCTTCGATCTCGCCGGTCTCGATGCGGTAACCACGGATCTTGACCTGTCCGTCGAGGCGACCGACGAATTCGATGATGCCATCGGCCAGCCAGCGCACGAGGTCGCCGGTGCGATACATGCGGCTGCCGTCGGCGGCGAACGGATCATCGAGGAAGCGCTCCGCGTTGAGCTCGGGCCGGTCGAGATAACCGCGTGCAACGCCGGCGCCGCCGATATGCAGTTCGCCGACGACACCGACCGGCACCGGCCGACCCGCGGCATTGAGCACGTACAGCGAGGTATTCGCGATCGGCCGACCGATCGGGATCGAGGTCACGCTGTCAGCGAGGTCGTGCGGGATCGGCCAGGTGGCCGCGAAGGTCGTGCACTCGGTCGGCCCGTAGCCGTTGATGATCGTCGTCGCAGGCAAGGCATCCAGGGCGCGGCGCACATGCGCGACGGACAGGGCCTCGCCACCGATCAGGAGTTGCCTGAGCGCCCCCAGATGGCGCGGATCGTCATCGACGACGGCATTGAACAGGGCCGAAGTGAGCCAGGCGATCTGCACACCGTGTCGGGCGATCGTGCGGGCGATGCCGGGACCACTCGGAATCCGCTCCGGGTGGATGACCACGGTGCCGCCATTCAGCAGCGCGCCCCAGATTTCAAGGGTCGAGGCATCGAAGCCGAGCGGTGCAGCATGCAACAGCACCGGTCGCTGCTTGAGGTCGACATAGTCGACGTCGCGAACCAGCCGGATGATCGAGCGGTGCGCGATCTCGACGCCCTTGGCCGTGCCGGTCGAACCGGACGTATACATGATGTAGGCGCGATCCTCGCCGGAACCGACCGGCAGCCGCGCCTCGACTTCGCCGCCGCTTCGTTCGAGCTCGGCGGGCGTACGTCGTGGAAGCGTGCCGTCGGCCGCTTCGCGAACGCCGGCGTCATCGATGACCAGCACCGCGCGCGCATCGCGCAGCGCGAACTCGATGCGCTCGCGTGGATGGCTGCGATCCAGCGGCAGGTACGCCGCGCCGGCCAGGAGGATGCCGAGCGCCGCGACGATCGCATCGCTACCCCGGTCCAGAAGCATCGCGACCGTCGCGCCGGCACCCACGCCCATCGTCTGCAGTCCGGCGGCCAATGCGCGCGCGCGCCGTTGCAGGCCTGCGTAGTCGAGTTCTCCATCCGCCGAAACCACCGCCGGGTGCCCCGGTCCGCGCCGGACTGCATCGGCGAACAGCGCGTGCACCGTGTCGACGGAATTGCGGGCGACCTCAGTCGCGTTCCACTCGACCAGGACGCGCTGGCGCTCGTCGGAGGCGAGCGCGGAGATGTCGCGGATGAAGTCGGCGCTGGCCAGCCCCTGCAGCACAGCGATCATTGCCTCGACGAGACGTGCCAGCGCGTCCTGATCGAAGACCGAATCGCGCGCCACGACGACGAGGGCGGGGTGCTCACCGGCGCGAACCTGCCATCCCAGGCCCGCGACATCGTCGCGTGGACCTGCATCGCTGTCCCGCGCAGCCCAGACGCCGATACGGCTGGGTTGCCGGCCGGCGCGCGCAAGGGCTGCGTCGCTTGCGTCCGCTCCTGACGCCAGCCACGCATCACAGCGTTGTCCTTCGTTGTACTCGAACCGCAACAGCGTACCCCGCCCGCGGGCGATCACGACGTCGCGGTTGCCGGTCAGGCACAGGTCGACGAGGGCGAGCCCGGCCTCGAACAGCCGCGCTGCGTCCAGACCGAGGCGTTCCGCCCGGGCGGTGATTGCATCGAGGATGTGCGCATCGAGATTGCGCTCCACGGCGACAACGCCTGGAACACGCACGGGCGAGCGGACGACGACGTCGACCAGGTCGACCGGCAGGTCGAGGTCATTGCCTGCGGAAGCCATTACCTGCCCGGCCCGACATCCCGGCGCGCCGTCATTCCGGCAGCGGCCGCGCGAGGACGACAGAAGCTGTCAATGCACATCGGAAAATGCATAAGGCGCTCGATCCGAGCGGACGCTGCGGCCGGCCAGGCGACGCGCAGCCAGGCGCAGGTCCGACAACGCCCGTACCGGCGCGTGCAGCAGTCCATCGAGCACGCGATTCGCGCCCACCGCCGGCGGCTCGATGCCCCACTGACGCAAGCGGTAATGGGTACGGTGCAACAGGCTGTCGCGTCGCGTGGCATCGGTGTAATAGGTGAAGCTCATCGTGACCGAAGGTTGACTGCCGTTCTCGACCATGTGCGGGCTGGTCGACGGCATGTACGCGCCCTGCCCCGGCTCGAGTTCGAAACTCCTCGCGCGTGCCCGCAGCGCGTCGCTCCAGACCAGCAGATCGCGCTCGTGGCAGGCATGGAAACGATCGCGTGATGCCTCGCTCGCGGCAACCGTGTCGCGATGATCCCAGACATGGACGATCTTCCTGCCGCGAACCTGAAAAAGGAAATTGTGCTCCTTGTCGAAATGGAAAGGCGTGATCGTCCCGGGCGATGTGACGAAAATCCAGCCACCGCGATAGCACATGCCGGGGTCGACCGCCTCGACATGGGCGCGCACACCGTCGAGCACTTCATCGACCAGGCTCCGGTACAGCGGATCGGTCTGCACGTTGAGCAGGGACATCCACGCCTGCGCGGTGTCGATGTGGGCCAGGGTGTCGGTCGCCGACCGCGCGTTCGGGTGCAGCCGAGGGGCGTTGTTGAACGAGGTGCCGGCTTCAGCCGCGTTGCTGTGGCTGCGCACGCGACCCATTTGTTCCATTCGCGCGCCGAGGGCGAGGAGCGGTTCCTGCTGCAGCAACGGATGCTCGGCAAGGCGGTGACTGAAAGGCTGGATCCGCCAGGGGTCGAATGCGGCCCAGTCGAGAGCGACATCACAGGTGCCTGGATCACTCATTTCGTGTCGTCCATCCGGTTCATCCTCTGCTTGCGCAGGCCTGCCGTGCGGGACCCGGCTGCAGCGGGGAGCCGGTCTCCGCGGCCGTCGCGGGGCGTGCGGAACGAGCCGGCATGTTCTGGTCGCCACGATCGCGGTTCGCGCGATTTGCCGCCCCTGCAGGCGAACGCGGAGTTAATCAGACCGGATGCCCTACGTTCAAGATCTGTCGCCACGCGTACCGAAATCCGACGCATGGAAGGCCCAGCCAGATCGGCGAGGATCGCGCTCATGACGGATCCGCAAGGGCGAAACAGAAGCCGTGATAAGACTGGACCGAATGTTCCGGGTGGAACGGAATCTCGACGCGGCGCTCACTGTGTTCCCAGTGCGCGATGAGCCGATAGCCGAGCGCCTCGATTTCCGGCACGAACTCGGCCAGCGAGCCGATCCGGTACGGACACACCGCGACACCGATGTTCTGCAGCGTGAAGGACGCGCGCGTCGGGTGCAGCGGCGTCAGGTTGACGAGCAGGTGGCGTGGCAGCACCTGCTGGCGCTTGAGCAGGTCGGACAGACTGTATTCGAGGTATTGCAAGGCGCCCTTGGCCATCAGCACATCGCAGCCGTCCACCGCGGCCAGATCGACAAACTCGAGCTGGCGCGCGGAATCGCGCTCGGTTGCCAGCGCCGCGCCGCGCCGCATGACCGCCGGGACATCGTGCACCTGCCAGCGCAGATCGGCCGGATAAGCGATGAAGCGGTTGAACGCGTAGTAACTCAAGCCGACATGGCCACCCAGATCGACGATCCTGCGCTCGCCCGCGTCGATCAGCTGGCGAAGCCAGAACAGGGCGGGATAGTCACTGGTCTCGATCGTCGTCAGGCGATCCTCGTAGAGGCCTGCCGCGGCGTCGGTGTCGTAGTCGGCAGGCAGGCTGGCCGGTATGTCCGCGCGCGCGTCGGCGTAGCTTGCGTAGACCCCGAAATAGGCGTTGCCGCGCCGGTGGGCGCGGAACCGACCACGCACCCACGGCCGCGCGAGCACGGAAATCCCGGGCAACTCGCGGATTTCCTTGACGATGCGCCGAATTCTGCTGCCCTGGCCTGCCACCTGGCTCCCCTTGCGTGCGAATGACCGGATTCCGCCGCGCCTGCTGGGAACGCATAACGTTGCACGGAGTTCCGCAATCGATGGTAGCCCAGCGTCCGGCCCGGCGCGCATGACGCGCTGTCCGGCGCGGCCACCATCCGGACCGCAACGGGCCCGAGACCCGGCACACGCCGCCTTCGCGACGATTGGCAGGCCCGGACGGGGCGCGTAGCATCGCGCTGATCGACCCGGGGAAACCGGCATGTCCGCTTCCGTTCGCACCCTCCTGCTGGCCTGCGGATTGCTCGCACTGGGAAGCTTGCTGGCCGGTGAGGGTGGCATGTTCGATCGCGGCGGCAAGCTCCTCGCGCGCCTTGGCAAGCGGTTCGATGGCGTCGGCCAGGGCCTGTCCTACTCCGCCTGCGGAATCGGCACGCACGCAGGTGCTGACCAGCCGGGTCCGGATTGTGCTGCGGATGCGCCGAATGCCGTGACGCTCGGTGCGCATGTCCTGCTCTGGCACGAAGACGGCAACGGCCCGCCGACCGCAGTCACGCCAGCGATCGCGACCCAGGTCGGCGGAAGTTCGATGGTCGCATTCAGCGCGGGCTACACGTCGAACACACTGGGCCCGACCGACAACAAGGGCAACAACTGGACCCCGTTCGGCAACCCCGTCGTCTACCGCGGCTACAACGGCGAATTCAACGTCAAGGCGTACCTCGTCCTGTCCGCTCACGGCGGCGCAGGACACCGCTTGAGCATCGTCAAGAACGGCGCGCCATCCGGTGAGATCACGCTGCCATTCATCGAGGTGCGCCAGGCCGGAGTCCTGCAGTCGGTTGCCCAGACCTATCCGCAGGCGGCCGCGACGATCACCAGCGGCAACGTCACCACGACTGGCGGCGCGACCTTGCTCGCGTTCTGGTGGGGCGATGCCACCGGCCTGCAACACAGTGCGATCCCGAACAACGGTTTTTCGATCATCGAGAATTTCGTCAGCCTGCCTCCCGGCAGCGCCGTGCAAGCCGTGGTTGCGTCACGACAAGTCGCCACGGCGGGCACCTACAACGTGAGCTGGACGCAGTCGCCCAGCGAAGGTGCCGTGCTCTGGCTGTTCGCGTTCCAGTCCGCCGACCCGATCTACGCGAACGGCTTCGACTGACCGGTCGCGCCGGCTGCAGCGACGCGCGCCTGGAGCAACGGGTCGACACGCAAACTCCGTAGAATGCGCGATTCGGATCTCCCTGCTGCGAATGCCGAATGACTGAGCGCGACGATTCCATTCTTTCGCCAATCGAGGACGCCGGCTCGCGCGGATCGACCTGGTCGCGCAACGCATCGGGCGAGTGGCTGGTCGCGGGGCAGCCGCTGTCACGCATCGTCGACGCGGTCGGAGCGACACCCTGCTATTTGTACGACCGCGACCGGCTGAGTGAGCGCGTGCGGGAGCTGCGCGCGCAGCTCCCGCAAGGGGTGGACCTGCATTACGCGATGAAGGCCAACCCGATGCCGGCCCTGGTCTGCCACATGGCCAGGCTCGTCGATGGCATCGATGTCGCCTCGCGCGGCGAACTGCGGGTCGCGCTCGACAGCGGCATGCCAGCCGCCAGGATCAGTTTCGCCGGCCCCGGCAAGTCCGAGCTGGAACTTCGCCAGGCCGTCGCCGCGGGCGTCCTCACCCATATCGAATCGTTCCGCGAAATCCCTGTCCTTGCGCAGGCCAGCGAACGTAGCGGCAGTGCAGCGCGCGTCGCCGTGCGCGTCAACCTGCCGTTCGAGCTTCGCGCTTCGGGCATGAAGATGAGTGGCGGCGCGCGCCAGTTCGGCATCGATGCCGAACAGGTCCCGGACATGCTGCGCAGGATCGACGCAGCGCAACTTTCCTTCGAGGGATTCCACCTGTTCGCCGGTTCGCAGAACCTGCGCGCGGCCGCGATCGTCGAGGCACAGACGCGCAGCTACGACCTCGTCACGGGCTGGCTCGACCAGTGCCCATCGGTTCCGCGCACGATCAACCTCGGCGGCGGCTTCGGCATTCCCTACACGCTGCAGGACCTGCCGCTCGATCTCGCGCCGATCATGGACAACCTCGCCGCGCTGGCCGCGCGCGCGCGGTCCGACGTGCCTGGCGCTCGCCTCGCGCTCGAACTCGGGCGCTATCTGGTCGGCGAAGCCGGCCTCTATGTCAGCCGCGTCATCGATCGCAAGCTCTCGCGCGGACAGGTCTTCCTCGTCGTCGATGGCGGCATGCACCATCACCTCGCAGCCTCGGGCAATTTCGGCCAGGTCATGCGCCGCAACTACCCGGTCGCAGTCAACCGGCTCAGCCCGTCGCGCGAGTCGGCGAGCGTGGTCGGCCCGCTGTGCACGCCGCTCGACCTGCTTGCCGATCGGGCCGATCTCGACGTCGCCGAAGTCGGCGATCTCGTCGTCGTATTCCAGTCGGGCGCCTACGGCCGCAGCGCAAGTCCGCGCGAATTCCTCGGACATCCCGACGCGCTCGAAGCGCTGGTCTGAGCGCGGCGTTATTCTGGCGGAATCTCGCGGTTCTCGACTTCCGCTTGCAGTGCCGCGCGACGGATCTTGCCGGTCGAGGTCTTCGGCAGCGCATCACGGAACTCGATCAGGCGCGGTGTCATGAAATCCTCGAGGCGCGCGGCACAATGCGCGATGACATCGCGTGCACTGATCGACGAATCCGCCGAACGCACGATGAAGGCCTTGAGCGCCTGCCCGAGCATCGCGTCGGGCACGCCGACGACGATCGCCTCGCTGACGCCGGGCAATGCATAGAGCACGTTCTCGATCTCCTTCGGGCTGACCTTTTCGCCGCGCGACTTGATCATGTCGTCCTTGCGCGCGACGAAGTAGCAGTAACCCTCGTCATCGATGCGGAACAGGTCTCCCGTGTGCAGCACTTTTTCCCAGGGATAGCGGCCAGGACGCAACGCGCGGCGGGTTGCTTCCTCGTTGTTCCAGTAGCCCTGCATGACGTGGCCGCCGCGCACGACCAGTTCCCCAATCACGTTCGCGGCGACCGGTTTGCCGTCATCGTCGGCGACCCAGACCTCGGTCCCCGGAATCGCGATGCCGACACTGTCGGGACGCTGCTCCAACTGTTCCGGCGGCAGGTAGGTGCAGCGTTTGGATTCGGTCTGCCCATACATCGAAAACACGCGCGCGTGACTGAACAACGAACGCAGCCGCGCGATGTGCGCCGGCGGCAGCGCTGCCGCGGTATTGGTCAGGTAGCGAACGCTGCGGGCCCAGGCCGGATCGAAGCTGCGCAGTTGCAGGATCAGGGCCGCCATCGTCGGGACCAGCGGAAACCCGGTCACGCCCTCGCTGGAAAGCAGCGGCAGGATGTTCTGCGGAAATGCGAAGGAACGTTCGAGCACGAGGGTCGATCCGCACATCACGCACATCAGCAACTGGTAGAGGCCGTAGTCGAACGCCAGCGGCAGCACGCTGAGCACGACATCGTCGCTGCGTGACTCGAGGTAGGTGGTGATCGAAGTCGCGGCGAACACCATGTTCCGGTGCGTCATCATCACGCCCTTGGGCCGCCCGGTCGAACCCGAGGTATAGACCAGCATCGCAAGGTCGATGTCGATTCCGCGCGGAGGGCCGGGCGCGAGGTCGGCTGCACCGGTCATGAAGGCGTGCCAGGACGGGCCATCGGCTTCATCGACGGCGTCGATGACGACGATGCGGCGCAGGCTCGGCACCTGCTTCGCCGCATTCCGCGCCACGCCGAGCAGGGACGCCTGGGTCACCAGCACGGCCGCCTCGCAATCGTTGAGGACAAAGGCGAGCTTGTCGGCCTTGGTCATCGGGTTGATCACGCTGAAGATGCCGCCCGCGCGCAGCGTTCCGAAGATTGCCACGGCCGTTTCGAAGCGGTTGTCGGCAAGGATCACGCAACGCTCGCCGTGCGCGAATCCGCTGCCGACCAGGCCGGCGGCAAACCGGCTGGCCGCCGCATCGAAGTCCGCGTAGGTCGCGCGAACGTGCTGGGTGACAAGGGCGATTCGCGACGGATCGCGCCGTGCAGCACGCGCCAGCAGCGACTCGAAGCGGATCATCCGCCCAGGCCTGCCTCGGAGAGCTTGCCCTCGACGAAGCTCACCAGCACGCGGATCCCGTCGATGTTCTCGGGCACGACGTCGTTGTCGTCGACGATGATGTCGAACTCGCGCTCGAGCCAGCTCACGAGACCCATGACGCCGATTGAATCGAGCACGCCCGCGTCGAACAGGCTCTCATCGGGATCCAGCGCCTCGCTCGGGGCAAATGGGAGGTTCTCATTGAGGTAGTCGCGGATTCGCTGTTCGATCGTAGGCATGAGTCGTTGTGGATATTCCGGGAAACCGGGCGGACGGCACGGACGCTGCCGCAGGCCGACCCGGATTCGGCAGTGTGCCAGATGCCAGGCAAGCGGACATCCGCCGCGCACGCCGCCATCGCAGCGGGAATCCGCGACCTGGCAGCCGCCGATCGACTTCACATTCGCAGGAAATGCGCCGGATCGAACGTTCGGCTGTGATCCGGATCACTGTTGGCGGGACCGGCGACGCACACGATGGCGTTCCCTGAACGCCTGCACCGGACCCGACATGCCGACCCTGCATCCGACCGCCCCTCCGACGAGGTTGTCCCGTGCGCGCGCCGCCGCGGCAGTGCCTGCTGCAGGGGCAAGCCGAACCTCGCGCATCGGCGCAACGCTTCGCGGCAGCCTGCTTGGCTCGTTGCTCGCCGCGAATGGCGCGATGGCGGCGGCCAACCTGCCGAACCCGGTGCTTTTCGTCACCCAGGTTCCGGTACCGGAAGATTTCGCGACGGTCGGCTCGGTGTTCGCCAACCACCTGACCAGCATGCAGAGCGTGGCGCGCGGTGGTGACCTGTGGATCCGCTACACCGATGGCAGCCTGCGCAACCTGACCGCCGAAGCGGGTTACGGCAACGCCGGCGCACAGGCAGCCAACGCGATCGCGGTGCGCGATCCGGCCGTGCATTTCAGCGGCAGCAAGGCGGTTTTCAGCATGCTCATCGGCGCGCCGACCGCGCAGTACCAATGGATCACGAAATACTGGCAGCTCTACGAGATCAGCGGATTCGGCGTCGGCCAGACGATCGCGATCACGCGCGTGCCGGGCCAGCCCGCCGACACCAACAACGTCGAACCGACCTACGCGTCCGATGGCAGCATCATCTTCGTCAGCGACCGCTCACGCGATGGCCAGCGCCATCTCTATCCGCAGCTCGACGAGTACGAATCGACGCCGACGCCGAGCGGGCTGTGGAAACTCAATCCAGCCAACGCCAGCCTCAGCTTGCTGCAGCACGCGCCGTCAGGATCGTTCCGTCCGCTGGTCGACAGTTTCGGGCGCGTCGTGTTCACGCGCTGGGACCACCTGCAGCGCGACCAGCAGGCCGACAACTCGGGCGCGGGCACATTCAACTGGACCTCGGAATCCGCGACCGCGGCCAAGGTCGCTTCGACCGAGATGTTCCCCGAGGGCCGCATCGACAATGCGGTCACGTTCGGCCTGCGCGTCAATCATTTCTTCCCGTGGACGATCAACCAGGACGGCAGCGGCGAGGAAACGGTCAACCACATCGGTCGCCATGAACTGTTCGGTTATTTCAACCGCAGCCTGAGGAATGATCCGAGCCTGTTCGATTTCAGCGACGGTGCGACGCCACCGCGGGCGAACACCAATATCGCCGAGAACTGGCTGCAGATCGCCGAAGACCCGACCTCGCCCGGGCGCTTCTTCGCGATCGACGCGCCCGAGTTCTATACCCACTCGGCCGGCCAGATCATCTCGATCAACGGCGCCCCGAACGTCAATGCCGCCAACATGCAGGTCAACTACCTGACCCCGCGCAGCACGCGCGACATCCAGAACAGCACTCCGCCCGCCGATTTCACCGGCCACTATCGCAACCCGCTGCCGCTGTCGAACGGCAAGCTCGTCGCGTCGTGGGTGGCCGAACCGCGCCAGGCGGGCAATGACGGCACGCGGCCGAACCCGAACCCGCGCTACAAGTTCCGCCTCTACAGCCTGATCAATGACGTCAACGGCTATGTGCGCACCGACCCCAATGGCGCGCTGACCGGCGGCATCACCAAATCGGTCTCGTGGTGGGACCCGGACGTGCGCGTCACCTACAACGGGCCGCTGTGGGAATTGTCCCCGGTGGAAGTGCGCAGTCGCGCGGTGCCGGCCAACACGATGGAAGGCGCGCCGCAGCCGCCCGAAGCACAGGCGTTCGCCGCGGCAGCGGTGGATTTCGCCGCATTCCGCAGCTTCCTTGCCGCGCGCGGACTCGGCGTCCTGGTCAGCCGCAACGTCACCACGCGCGACGGTCGCGACAAGCAACAACCCTACAACCTGCGTGTGCCGGGCGGCGTGCAGTCGGTCGGCAATGCCGGTTTGCGCTACGACATCAGTTACATGCAGTTCCTGCAGGGCGACCAGATCCGTGGCCTCGGCGGCATGTCAAACCCGACCGCGGGTCGTCGCGTGCTGGCCCAGCCGATGCACGACGCGGCGGCACTGCAGTTCATGCCACCGCCACCGGCGGGCGCACCGGCCGGCTCGGTTGCGATTGCCAGCGATGGATCGGTCGCCGCGATCGTTCCAGCCCAGCGCGCGATGGCCTGGCAATCGACGACGGCCGATGGCACGCCGGTCGTGCGCGAACGCTATTGGGTGTCGGTGAGGCCCGGCGAAGTGCGCGCCTGTGGCGGCTGCCATGGCGTCAACACGACCGACCAGGCAGGACAGCTACCCGCGGAAAACATGCCGCAAGCACTCAAGACCCTGCTCGACTACTGGCGCGTCAATGCCGACCCGCTGTTCAAGGGAAACTTCGACTGATCCGACGCGCGCCTCTCAGCGCGCACCGCGGCGGAACAGCACGACCTCGAACGTCTGGATCAGGATGATCACATCCAGCGTGAGGTTGTGGTTCTTGACGTAGAACAGGTCGTACTTGAGCTTCTCGACCGCATCGTTCTCGTCGGATCCGTACGGATAGTTGAGCTGGGCCCAACCGGCCAGTCCCGGCTTCACGCAATGACGCAGGTCGTAGTACGGGATCTTCGTGATCAACTCTTCGACGAACGCGGGACGCTCGGGGCGCGGGCCGATCAGGCTCATCTGCCCGCGCAGCACGTTCCACAGCTGGGGCAGTTCGTCGAGGCGCACCTTGCGAATGAAGCTACCGACCCGCGTCACGCGGTCATCCTTCAGGCTTGCCCAGCGCGCGACGCCATCTTTTTCCGCGTCGGTGCGCATGCTGCGGAACTTGATCAGGCGAAAGGTCTTGCCGCGCTCGCCGACGCGTTCCTGGCGATACAGGATCGGTCCGCGGAAGCCGGACTCCAGCGCGATCGCGAGCGCGGTCAGCAGCATCAGCGGCCAGGTCAAGGCCAGCACGAAGGCAGCCGATGTCAGATCGAAGATGCGCTTGCTGATGCGCCGCATCGGCGAAGCATCGAAACCATCCGAGAAGATCAGCCAGGAAGGATCGATCAGGTTCATCGTGACCCTGCCCTGCTCGCGCTCGAAGAACGTGATCAGGTTCGTGATCGTCGTACCGTGCTGCTTGCATTCGAGCAGGTCCTTCATTGGCAGCTGCCCGCGCCGATCCTCGGCGGCGATGACGATCTCGTTGATCTGCAGGCGCTGGACGAGCTCGCGAAAGGTCCCGCCCTGCTCCAGCAGCAGTTCGTCGGGGACGACCGAGGCCTCACCGGGCAAGGGCAAGAAGCCGACCACGAAAAAGCCCCGCCGGTCGACGCGACGGCGCATGCGGGTGATGATCATTTCGGCGCGCGACCCTGAGCCGAGCACCATCACGCGCCGCTTGAGCGCGTGGATGTCGATCACCCGCAGGTAGAACCAGCGCCCTACCGCGACCAGCGGAAAGCTGATGGCCAGCGCGATGCCGATCACGGTGCGCCCGATGTAGAGCTGCGGTATCAGGTAGAACACCAGGGCGACCGCGGCACCGCCTCCGGCGAAGCCGATGCCCTGCCGGGCCAGCATGCCGAGCCAGTTCTCGCGCAGGTTCGGCTGGTACATGCCGAGTGCTGCCATCGAGGCGACGATGACGGCGGCAAACACGGTTGCGCGCAATTCCAGCCAGACCGAGAACGCGATCAGATCTTCCGGCTGGTACAGGTAACGCAGCTGCATCGCGAGCAACAGCGATCCGATCAGGGTGCAAAGTTCGAGCACTGCCAGCAAAAGCAGCCATCGAGCACCTTGTTCGCGCAGGAAACGCAGCATTCCCCTCTCCCCCGGTCTGGATCGCGATCGTTGGCATGCAATCCGCACGCCACTTCGCGCGCCGACCCGCCACGCCCGCGGAATTCCGATCCTTGCAATTGGTTTCGTTGCGGCCCTGAAGCCCCAACTGGGCGGCTCGACCGATCAGAACGGTCCCGGAGCCGGGCGTGGATAGTAGCGTGTCCGGGCGAAATCCGTCTGCGCCCTCCGGAAGAGAGGCAGCGCGCCGGGCGGGCCGGGTGTCGAAAGCGGCCAATTTTCGGTATCCCGACCGCCGTGCGGTCAGCACGCCCTGCCCCGACCGATCGCAACCGTCTATCATTGCGGGCTGGAATCCACTGCACCGGCAACTCCTCGCCGGACGCCGAACCAAGGATCACTTCCCATGTGTGGAATTGTCGCCGCCGCCGCCGAACGTGATGTCGTCCCGATCCTGGTTTCCGGCCTGCGCGCGCTCGAATATCGCGGCTATGATTCGGCGGGTCTTTCGGTGCTCAGCGGCGACCAGTTGAATCGGGCGCGCACGGTCGGCAAGGTGCGTGAGCTCGAGGCGCGCCTCGATTCATCCCCGCTATCCGGCATGACCGGCATCGCGCATACGCGCTGGGCCACGCACGGCGTGCCGAACGAGGTGAACGCGCATCCGCATACTTCGGCGGATTCGGTCAGCGTCGTGCACAACGGCATCATCGAGAACCATGTCGTCCTGCGCGAGGAATTGAAGGCGCTCGGCTACCGCTTCGATTCCGATACCGATACCGAAGTGATCGCCCATCTGGTCCATCACCACGCCGGACAGGGCATGCACCTGCGCGCCGCCGTGCAGGCGACGATCGCGCGCCTGCACGGCGCCTTCGCGATTGCCGTGATGAGCCGCGACGAGCCCGGCCACGTCGTCGGCGCGCGGCGCGGCAGCCCGCTCGTGGTCGGCATCGGCATCGGCGAGAACTTCCTCGGCTCCGATGTGCAGGCCCTGATCAAGGTCACCAACCAGTTCAGCTATCTCGAAGAAGGCGACGTCGTCGAGATCACGCGCACGACGATTGTCGTTCATGACGTGCATGGCAATCCGGTCGAGCGCCGCGTGCATACCAGCGAGCTGTCCGCCGATGCGGTCGAACGCGGCGAGTATCGCCACTACATGCTCAAGGAAATCTTCGAGCAGCCGCGCGCCATCGCCGATACCCTCGAAGGCCGCATCGCCAACGACTGCATCCTGCCGAACATCTTCGGCGTCAATTCCGACGCGCTGCTGCAGCGCGTGAGGCATGTACAGATCATCGCCTGCGGCACGAGCTATCACGCCGGACTCGTCGCACGTTACTGGCTCGAAGGGCTGGCCGGCATTCCGTGCAGCATCGAAGTCGCCAGCGAGTACCGCTACCGTCGCGCCGTGGTGCCTGCCGACAGCCTGTTCCTCGCGATTTCGCAATCCGGCGAAACCGCCGATACGCTGGCCGCGCTGCGTGAAGGCAAGCAGCGCGGTTATCTCGGTTCGTTCGCGATCTGCAACGTGCCCGAGTCGAGCCTCGTGCGCGAATCGGATCTCGTGCTGATGACGCGCGCCGGCCCTGAAATCGGCGTCGCCTCGACCAAGGCGTTCACCACCCAGCTCAGCGCGCTGGCCCTGCTCGTGCTCGAACTCGCCCGCATGAACGGTCTTGCCGAGGATCGCTACATGCGCCTCGTCAATGATTTGACCACGCTGCCACGACGCATCGCCGATGCGCTCGAGCGCGCGCCCGAAATCGCCGAGCTGGCCGAACGTTTCGTGCACAAGAACCATGCACTCTTCCTCGGTCGCGGCGCCAACTACCCGGTCGCCCTCGAAGGCGCGCTCAAGCTCAAGGAAATCTCGTACATCCATGCCGAGGCGTACCCGGCCGGCGAACTCAAGCACGGCCCGCTCGCCCTCGTCGATGAGGACATGCCGGTCATCGCGGTCGCGCCGAACAACCAGTTGCTCGAAAAGCTCAAGTCCAACCTCGAGGAAGTCCGCGCACGTGGCGGCGAGTTGTTCGTCATCGCCGACGAGGATGTCGAGATCGGCAACGACGGCTTGCGTGGCGCCGTCATCAAGGTCAACTCGGGCGGCAACCTGATCGCGCCAGCCGTCTTCACCGTGCCCCTGCAACTGCTCGCCTACCACGTCGCCGTGCTGCGCGGCACCGACGTCGACCAACCACGCAACCTCGCGAAATCCGTGACGGTGGAATAGTTTCCAACGGGGGTAGCCTGGGCTACACCCTAGTCGTGACCACCTCTCAGCTGTGGCAGCGCTGCCACACCGACGGGCACAGGGCGCTGGCGGTGGATCGCGACCACGCGACCGCTCGCTTTCCGCATCTGTCAATCGCGCGCGATGCACTCTCCCACTTGCGCAACAGGTTGTTCAAAGCTCGGGCTTTGGTCGGCGGCCAGCGCCACCGACTTCTGCTTCGTCTGCCTCATCCATGTCAGGAATCCCTCCCCTACGCGGGTGCTCTGTTCGATCAAAAGTGAACGCAAGCCGCTCAGTCGTCGAAACCGTTTCGAAATATGCGACCTGGGAACGGACGTTCGAAGGCGCCGGCATCACAGCCCGTGATGCCATCTTCATTGCCATCCTGTGGGCGCAGCGTGCCACGCGCATCGGCCGGCAGGCAGCGTGCGGCGTCGGCAGCATCGATCACCGCGCTCGTGCTCGCAAACTCGAGTACTGATGGTGATGCGGATCGATCCACGCCCATCATCTGGAAATCTGCGACTTGCGTTCCGCCGGGCAATGACACGCTGCAACCATTGTTGCCGTCAGGCAGGAAGTTGCCGACGGCGACGGTTGCGATCGCACCAATCGAGCAGGCCGATCCCGACCCCGCCGCGACATCGGTCATGATGCTGTTGCTCCATTCGTCGATGGTCGTTGACGCGATGTAGGCATGGCCTCCCAGCGGAGATCCGTTGTCGTGGAACGATGCATGCCGGACATCGAGTTGCGTTCCCACTGCATAGAGCGCACCGCCACGGGCGCTTGCACGATTGCCGACGAGCGTATTGTTGTGCAGCGTCGCCGAAACGATGCCGCTGTTGCCGCGAATGAACAATGCGCCGCCGAATCCGCTGCGGTTGTCGGCGAAATAATTGCGCTGGATGTTTGCAGTGCAGGTCTCGCAGTCGAGGCTGATCGCCCCGCCAAGACCGGTCGAGGATGAGCCGGGATCGCTATCTGCGATATTGGACTCGAAGATGCTGCCGTGGATATCGATATCGCCCGGTTCGCTGAGATTTGCATGTACAGCGGCCCCAGCGACGAAACCGCCATTGAGCAGGTTGTTCGTGAATGAGGATGACGCGATGTGCAGCGGACCGCCGATGGAAAGAGCGCCGCCCGCGGCCAATCCAGAGCCGAGCGTCGCCGCGCTGTTGCCCTCGAACACGCTGTCGCGAATCGTGACTTGAGTGTTTGCTGGCCACGAGACTGCGCCACCGCTCGCCGTGCCGGCGCCCGTGTACACGACGGCAGTGCAGCCGGTGAACGCCATCTTGTCGAGCACGAGCAGGCTGGAAGCATCGAGGCCTTCACCGCTCAGGCAGCCACCTTTGCCATCGCCGCGCCCGCCATTCAGCGACATGTCGCGCAAGGTCAGTGCCTTGCTGCTGCGCAGGAGGGTAAAACCGGCACTCGTATCGAAGGGAAGGATCGACGGCTGGCGCCCCGTGCCATCGATCTCCAGCGCCACCTGTATCAATGGGAGCGATGAAAACAGTTCGATGAGACCCTGCTGCTGGACGCTGGCGCCGAATGTGATTCGATGGGGTGGCGCAGGCGTGGCATTTGCCGCAATGATTGCCTCGCGAAGCGATCCCGGGCCGGAATCATTGATGTTGGATACGGTGAATGTCGCAGCCTGCGCTGATGCGCAGGCAAACAGTATCGGAAGACAGGTATGGCTAATGTGCATGCGGGTTCCTGGGCAATACGCAGCGGACGAGTGCGAGTGCTCAGCGCACTGCGATCGGCTTGCGCGTGACGGCAGTACGGTCGATGACAAAGACGAGTTCGTAGTCCCCCGGTTCCGCCGGCGCGGATAATTCGACGACGTCGATGCCTGCGGCGGGAAGCGAGGCATAGTCCAGATAGTCGAGCGTTCCGCTGCGCACGAAACCGATCCAGTTGCCTCTGCCTCGCGGCCCGGTGAATTCGATGCGCAGCGGTTGCGCGGCCATGACGTCTCCGGCAGACGTGAGTGTTGCCCGTGCGGGAACGACCGTGACTGCTTGCGAAGCGACGATGCGCTCGTTCTCGTTGAGTACATAACGCAGCTCATAGGCGCCTGCTTCCACTGGAGCGGACAGCACGCCATTCGGAATGGCTGCGGAAGGACGCACGTAGTCACGGTATTCGCCGGGCGCGCTGCCTGCCGCAGCGAAACCGATCCAGTGCCGGTCACCGTCCGGACCGTGCGCTTCGAATGCATAGGTATCGCCAGCCATCACGCTGGCTGGCCCGCTTACCAAGGCCTCACTGTCGACTACCGTGATCGGTCGCGAGACGATGATGCGCTCGCTTTCGTTGAGCACGTAGCGCAGTTCGTACTTCCCGGGTTTGGCAGGCGGGGTCAGCTCCAGTTCGCTGACGGCGCCGGACAGGCGTTCCCCGTTGAGGAAGTTGCCAGGCGGGCTGCCGACTTCGGCGAAACCGACCCAGTGTCGCTTGCCGTAGGGGCCGCGCGCGGTGACCTTCAAGCGTGATCCGGCGGCAACCACATCCGCTGCGTCGAGAGATGCGGCGGCATCGTCGACCTGCAGTGGCATGCGTGCCAATACCGCTTCGCCGCGGCGCGGGTTCATGTAGCGCAGCTCGTATTGACCCGCCGTAGCGGGCGCATCCACGCTGATCTCGCCTTGCTTGGCGTCGGTCCCGAGCATGCGCGAGTACGTCAGATACTCGCCGTCCTTCTGTTGCGGATGGGAAACCGCGATGTAGTCGCCGGAGTCGGCTGGACCGCTCCAGCGCACGCTCAATGCCCGCGCGATCGTCACCGGTTGCGCGAAATCGAGCGAGGCCGATGCCGGCGGTGGAGGCGGCTCGCTGCTCGCCTCGATGGCGCCCTGCAATGCGACGGATAGCTCCCGCGCATCGCGTGCATTGAAGTAACGGCCACCCGTCGCACTGGCCAGACAACGCAACTGCGCCTGATGCGCGACGTCGGCCACATCGAAGCCGATCACGTGCGCGGTGAAATCAACGCCGGTTTTCTCGAGTTCTGCGCCGACCGCACAGGGATCGAGCTTGCAGGTTTCCTCGCCATCGGAGACGAGGATCACCGTGGCTTTCTGTTCCAGGGATTTCAGCGCGGCTGCCGCCTGTTGAACGGCGGCGCTCAATGGCGTCATGCCTAGAGCATTGAGGTTCCCGACCGTCTCCAGATAATCATTGGCATCCAGCGGCCCCAACGGGATCAGGGTTTCGATATCGCTGCAATCGCCCTTGCGTCGATGACCATAGGCAACCAGACCGAGCGCGTTATCCGGGTTCCAGCCGCGGACGACGCCGGCAACGGTCTCGCGCGCGATCTCGACCTTGCTACGACCTTCGATCTGTCCCCACATTGAGCCTGATGCATCGAGTACGAGCATCACGTTGTCGCCGGCAATGGCGGAGGAAGCCGTTGTGGCCAGCAGTGAAAGTGCGAGCATGAGGCGCATGAATGACTCCATTGGCAGTACTTGGGACAAGCGGGGTGTCGGCATGACGCGACAGCATCACTGACCGGCATGAATGCGCGCAGGCGCGATGCATCGCCATGACGCGATGCCGGTCAAAGGTCGTCCATCATCGATGTGCAGAAGCCTTCGTTGTGCATCCTCCGCATCATTCCCTGCTGCTCGTTGTCGGCGATTCCGACGAGGACGACATGGCAGTTCTTGTCGAGAGATTTGCCCCTTTCAACGAGAGGTTTGAGGCATCGGGCATCGATCTTCTCGACCAGCGCAGCGCACTGGCCCTGCAGCGGAACAACGGGCGTGGCGATCGGGCTCCTCAGCTTCTGGAAGTTCCTGCTGTCGAAGCTGCAATTGGCGTTGAAGCGGGACGCCGTGTCGTCAAGCACCATTGACGACACGCGCGTTGCGACCTGGATCAACGGCAAGGAATCCGCCCCGCGCAGCGTGCCGAGGATCGCTTCGCGAACCTCCGCGTAGTGCTGGGAACACGGTATTTTTTCGCGCATGGGGCGGGCGGTGCCAGCGGCAGGTGCGGCTGCGGGCGCTGCTGATTTCTGGTCGACAGGGTTGCAGGCCGCCAGGGCCAGGATGAGGGCAATCGCACATGGTGCACGTTCGAACACGATGAATCTCCTCGAATCCCGGAGACCGGCATCGTTCTGTCCGGGCCCAAGGTTGTGGTTGATTCATCACATACGAACGAGCACGCGGAATCCGGACATGCTGGATTTCACGGCGCGACGATGGGCGCCGGCCGCAACCCGCTCAGTCGCGAATTGGATTCGCCGATGGTTGCGCTGATTGTGCGCCAGGCCCGCTCTGCGGCTTCGGCATCGAGATCGCCGGCACGATGGCGCCACAACTGGATCTCGGCCTTCTCCCAGGCGGCGACACCAAGCTCATCGGCAAGCTGCGATGCGCGGATCAGTATGGCTTGCGCATCTTCTCGCTTGCCGCGTGCCAGCGCGCTCTCGGCGAGCGAGAGATCGCCACGCAAAACCGATCGGCGCAGCAACGGTGGTGATTGACGCAGTCGTTCGGCTGCCTGTGCGAGTGTCGCCGTGTCTGCCAGCGCATCGCGGCGCAGTTCAGTGCGCGCTTCAAGCATTTCGGCACGTGCGATCAACGGATGCTGTATCGGTAGCTTTGCCGCAAGCAGATCGCGCGCACGTACAGCACCGGTTCTGGCGGCGTCCACGTCATCCCGATCAAGCGCCAGTTCGGCGACGGCCAGTGTTCCGACAGCGTAGTCGATGGATTCTGTGCCGACGTAGCGCGTCAGTTCGTCGAGCGCTGCCGAGGCTTGCTTGAACGCGTCCTGATGATCACCGCGCAGCGACTTCAAACGTGCGTGGTTCATGGACAGCGCCGCGGTTGCCGCACTCTGCACATTGCCATTGAAACTCAACGCATCCGCTTCCGCATAGTGCTTGTCGGCGCCCGCAAGATCACCGAGCAGGCTTTCGATATTTGCCAGATTGCCGAGGGTCGGTGCGAGATTGCTGTTATGCGCGATGCCATCAACACGCCAGGTTTCGATCGCGGTCAGCAGTGCCGTTCGCGCTTCCTCGAGGCGGTTCGCCTGCAACAGCGAGACGCCCAGATTCGATTGCGCGACGCCGAGTTCGTGCGCATCCGGATCGGGACGATCGCGACGGAAATCGATCTCGGCCTGTTGCGCGAGGATGGCTTCGTCGAGCAGGCCACGTCCGCGCAGGATCGCCGCCTGTGCGGTCAGTCGCGAAGCCGGCACTTCGGCCAGCAGCGCATCCGCATCCGGCAGTTCGCGGCGGCTTCGATCGAGCAAGGCTTCCGCGGCATCCACGTCGCCGAGCCTCGTCAAGGTCTGTGCGAGTTGGGATTCGGCCAATGCACGTTCCTGCGGCGCACCGCGGTCGGGACGTTCCAGATAGCGTTCGAGCAATGCGCGAGCGGCTACCCAGTCGTTCATCGTGAAGTACAGTTCGCCAAGCGCGAGCAAGATCGCGCGGTGCGTCGGGGCATCCGCCGCATACGCGGTGTCCAGTCGCGCCACGCTGGCGTCCAGCCATGCCTTGGCGGGCGAGGTTCCTGCTGGCGTTGGCGTCGTCGCGCTCGCATGTGCGCCTTCGCGGAACACCAGCATCAGGTGTTCGCGCAGTACCTGCTGTCGCCGTGCCTCGATGCGCGCGACGTCGCGTTCGGCCGCGGCAATGCCTGCCTGCCACGCGATGCCGACAACCCCGGCAATCAGCGCCACAACGGCGATGGCCGCGGCGGCAAGCGGCAGGCGATGGCGTTGCACGAAACGACCGACGCGATAGCGCAGGCTCGGCGCGCGTGCCTGCACCGGCTCGCGCCGCAGATGGCGTGTCACATCGTCGAGCAGATCCTGCGCCGAGGCATAGCGCTGGGCCGGCAACTTGGCCAGGCAGCGCAGCACGATCGCGTCGAGATCGCCGCGCAGCAGCGCGGGGGCATAGGGCAATGCGCTCGCGTGCTGCGCGGCTTCACTCGGCAGCGGTGGGTCGAGGTTGCAGATCGCGTGAACCCTCGCGGCGAGATTGTCGGCGTTGCCGGCAAATGCACGCACGCCGCTGAGCATCTCGAATAGCAGAAGACCGAGCGCATGCACGTCGGTCAGGGTACTGATTGCTTCGCCGCGCAGTTGCTCCGGCGCCGCATATTCCGGCGTGAACGGGGCGCGGGTCTGCGCCTCCTCTCTCGCTTCACCGAGCAGGCGGGCAATGCCGAAGTCGAGCAGCACAGCATTGCCCTGTGGCGTGATGCGCACGTTGCCGGGCTTGATGTCGCGATGCACGACTAGCAACTGGTGCGCATAGGCAATGGCAGACGCAATCTGACAGAAGGCGCGCAAGCGCATCGACAGGCTCGGTGCAGTATCCAGCCAGTACGGCAGGTCCGTGCCCTCGATCCAGTGCGTCGCAAACCACGAACGGCCATCGTCGCCAACGCCGGCATCAACGAGTCGCGCGATATGCGCGTGATCCAGCCGCGCAAGCACTTCCCGCTCGAGTGCAAAACGCGGGGCGAACACCGACTGGTGCGCATGCAGGCGCTTGATCGCGACCGTCAGCGCAAACTGTCCGTCGGCACGTTCCGCACGGAATACTTCTCCCATGCCGCCCTGCCCGGCTGGCTCGATGATCCGCCAGGGGCCAAGGCGTGCACCGGCTCGCAGCGCAGGGACCGACTTCACTTCGTGTGCCAGTGGCGGTCGATCCAGCACGCTGTCCGAGCTGGCGAGCAGCATGCGCCGCAGAAAGAACGCGTATTTCGGTTGTGATTCGTCGAGATCGGCGAGGAAGCGGATGCGCCGCGCTCCGTCGAGGTCCAACAGTTGGTCGAGCAGCGCGTCGATCTCTGTCAGCTCGACATCCCCCAGCGCAGCCAGCGCCAGTGTTTCGGCGCCCTGACTGCCATCAGTCGTCGCGTTCAATCTGCCTGATCTCCCCGGTCTCCGGGATCAACGCTAGCTGGATATCCGGTCGGTCGGCAAGCACCGATGTCCGGTTTGGGTGCACTCGTTCGTAAGAGAGCCATCCCAATGGAGATGTCGCATGTCCAGACACCTGTTCGCCGTATTGCTCGGTATCGCGGCAGCAGCGCCGCTGCAAGCAGCAACGTTTACGGTCACAAGCACCAGCCCGACAGGCACGGGTTCTCTCAGTGAAGCGATACTTGCACTCAACGTGGCAAGTGGAAATTCACATGCGATCGAAATTTCGTTCAACGGGCTTCCTGCGACCATCAATTTGAATGGGCCGCTCCCGCAACTGGACAAGCCATTGGTGGCAGTGCGCTCCACCGGCCTGGTAAAGCCGACCATTTCGGGAGGGACGTTGTATCGGATCTTCGATCTTGGACCCAACGTTACCTTGTTCACGCTCAGCGATGTGCAATTGACTCGCGGTGTGAATTTCGACGGCGGCTGTCTGCATGCGCCGACAGCGGGCATAGTCGTGGCGCGGGTTTCGTTCAATGCGTGTACCGCACAGCGGGAAGGCGGCGCCATCCATGCTGGTGGCTCGCTGTCCATCGATGAGGGCATTTTCACCAACAACGTAGTGCGCTCGTCCGATGGAGGCATTTCGGCGGGCGGTGCGATATCAAAAACAGGTACCGGCAATCTGGTTGTCGAGGACACACTGTTCGAGGGCAATGCCGCATGGGTGGAAGGGGATGGAGGTTCGACTTTCGGCGGGGCCATCGCACTCAATACCAGCGGCAACGCGAACCGCTGCACACGATGCCGCTTCGTGGAGAATGCAAGCCGCCGCATTGCTGGCGCGGAAGTGCCGGGAGCCGTTCTTCCATCGACGTACATGGGCGGAGCGGTTTTCATACAGTTGGGCACAATGCGGCTGGAGAGCAGTACCTTGCGAAGGAGCTATGCGCAGACGGTCGGTAGCGGTATCGCGACGATCGCGCCCAGCGGGTTGACCATCCTGAATACGACGCTCAGTGGAAACTACGCATTTGGCGGCGGCGGGGGATTGTTCGATTCGGGAAATGGAGCAGAGATCCGCATCATCAACAGCGTGTTCGACTCGAACGGCGCAAGGGGTGGGGTGCCGTTTGACGCCGCGCTCAGCGCCGCTCACCTGCTACTGGACTCCAACAGTCTGATTGATGTCTTCAACAGCGCTTTCGGGTCAACGCAAGTGCCTGGCTTCGTTGTCGCGGCTCCGCGTCATTGCAGCGTTGCAAATGGAGGAACAGTGTCGGTAGGCGCGTCGAACAACGTGCGCGTTCCGGGAGACGAGGTCTGTGGTCTCGGGGCCACGACGAGAGAGGCCTTGCACCTCGGGCCCTGGGTATCGGGCGCGAGCGGTGTGGAGAGGCGCAGCCTGTTCGCGAGCAGCCCGCTACTTGATGCCGGCAGCGTGCTGCCGGTCGCAACAACGGGATCCGCCTGCCATCCATCGGACATGGACGGCACATCGCGGCCACAGGACAGCAATCAGGACGGCATCTTCCGTTGCTCGATTGGCCCCTACGAAACGAGCACGGAGCGTTCCTTGTTTGCCGAGGGTTTCGAACTGGATCCGCTTTGATCCTGACAGGGCCCGCTGCGTGCCCACATCGTCATGCAGTGGGCGTGCAAACCTCACGGTTCAGGTGATCGCTGCGGCCAGCCATGCGCGTGCCTTGTCCCAGTCGCGGCGGACGGTGCGATCGGTCACGCCAAGAATCTCGGCAGTTTCCGGCTCGGTGTATCCGGCGAAGTAGCGGCATTCGACGACGCGCGCCAGGCGCGCATTGACGGATTCAAGACGCCGCAAGGCATCGTCTACCTCGCGCACCGTCGCAGCCTCCTCGACGGCCAGTTCGAACTCCGGATCGAGCGCCATCGGCGCGAGGGCGCGGCGACGGGCGTGGTCGACGAGGATCTGGCGCATCATTCGCGCCGAAAGCGCGAAGAAATGCCTCTGGCTTTCCACATCCACCCCGGAACCGCCGGCAAAGCGCAGATACAGTTCGTGCACGACCGCCGTCGTGCCCATGGTATGCGCGGCGCTGCCGAAGCGCCGCCGTTGCGAAGCAGCCAGGCTGCGCAGTTGCGTGTAGAGCGCCGCATCAATCGCCGAGGTATCAACCGGTGCGGGACTGTCTGGCAACTTCGGACTCCATCAGCAGATATGCGGGATGTCGGCAAATGTGGAACGCAGATCGACAGCCGTCAAGCGGTGCCGTTGCTCCCCGCAGACGATTTTCTGCAAACCCGAGCGACCGAGGCGTGACGTATCGTTCCGATGGTTGGCGTTGCTCTGCTCGTGTCACGCTCAAGCGAGTATGGATTCGAATCGAGTTCGCCTTCCAATTCCACTGTGCCATCAAGGCAAGGCTGAAAATGCGCTCCTCTGCGCGGCTATTCCGATAGCCGCCTGGCGTGGATGACGCGAATGAAGCAGCATGCATCCTGGGGGGGCGTTTTCAGTGTTCGGTTGGCAACGCGGGTTCGACGCCTTGCGCTGACGACGACGAGACACACCTCTTGCGCGGCCGCCGCCGTTACCGCCATACTGAGCCACATGGTTCAGTATTCTCCAGCGCACTTCAGCGCCTCTTTCGCCGCGCTCGCGGACGCCACCCGTCGCGGCGTCCTCGACCGGCTCGCACGCGGCGACGCCTCCATCACCGACCTCGCCGACAAGTTCGAGATGACCCTCACGGGCATGAAGAAGCATGTCGGCGTGCTCGAGCTGGCCGGCCTCGTGACCACCGAAAAGGTCGGCCGCGTGCGGACCTGCCGCCTCGGCCCGTGCCGTCTCGAGGAGGAAATGGCGTGGATCGCGCGTTACCGCCAGGTGTGGGACGCGCGCTTCGACGCGCTGGACGATGTCATCGACGATCTCAAACGACAGGAGAAGGCCCGTGGTCGCAAGAAAAGAAAGTGAATCCCGGCGCACGACGGTGCAGAAGACGTCGGAGCGCGAGGTCGTCGTCACACGGACGTTCGACGCGCCCGCGCGGCTCGTGTTCGAGGCGTGGTCCAGACCCGAGTTGTTCAGGAAGTGGTGGATGCCCCGCTCGATGGGCATGACACTTCGCTCGTGCGAGATGGATGTGCGCACCGGCGGCAAATACCGCCTGGTGTTCGGCGACGATCCTGCGAACCCGATGGCGTTCTTCGGCAACTACCTCGAAGTGGTGCCTGACAAGCGCATCGTCTGGACGAATGAGGAAAGCGGTGACGCCGGATCCATCACCACCGTGACGCTCGAAGAGCGCGACGGCAAGACCCTGCTCGTCATGAGCGAGCTGTATCCCACGAAGGAAGCACTCGACGCGGCCGGCACCGGCGCGCAGGAAGCGACGCACGAGACGTTCGGCCAGCTCGACGAACTGCTCGCCGAGCTATCCGCGCGTTGACCCGGGTTCGCGGTGAACCCGCAGGAATACAAGGTCGATGCGACGGCCTTGGCGTGAATCGATCCAGCGACAGCGTCGTGATGAAGCCCGGCCCGGTGCCGGGCTTCGTCGTCTCGGCACCGATTTCTTATCCAGTGTGCGCAAATGACCGGGCGCGGACACGGATCCACCGACCTGTTCGATGCGCCTAGATGACACGCATCCGCTCGCTGATCGCGGGCCCTGTCGCTGGCTGTTCGACGGGACGAATCGGCACCTCTGGCATCCTGCACTTTCCTGCTCCAGGATTCGGCGGTTTCATGCGGACTTGCCTGACGGTCGGAGCAGTCGCACGGGTTCACTGGATTTGAACGAGGTTCGGCCGCATATCGGATGCATCGATCCATAAACGAATGAACGGAGAAGATCATGCTTCAGGTTCGCAAAAGCGAGGACCGCGGGCCTGCCGAGCATGGCTGGCTCTCGTCGCGCCACAGCTTTTCCTTTGCCGACTATCGCGACCCGGCACACATGGGTTTTGGTCCGCTGCGCGTGATCAACGAGGATCGCGTCCAGCCAGGCC
>ENA-UOWO01000665-UOWO01000665.1-activated-sludge-metagenome-genome-assembly--contig:-NODE-665-length-48052-cov-25.070046_pt1 | contig 48052 bp, 36 predicted proteins | sample MGYA00238148_ERZ761564 | MGnify/ENA primary metagenome ERZ761564 (study PRJEB28885, sample SAMN05720194) | activated sludge metagenome | isolation source: Anaerobic digester | place: USA... | reverse complement strand
CCGCCGGCGCCATGGTCGCCGTGGCGGCCGACCTGCTCGCCCTCGCCCTCCTCACACCCCCGGGGGAGATGGGAGCCGATATCGTCCTCGGCTCGAGCCAGCGTTTTGGCGTGCCCATGGGCTTCGGCGGCCCCCACGCCGCCTATTTCGCCACCCGTAACGAGTTCATGCGCCAGATGCCGGGCCGCATCATCGGGGTCTCGATCGACCGCCATGGCAAACGCGCCTACCGCATGACACTGCAGACCCGCGAGCAGCACATCCGCCGAGAAAAGGCGACCTCCAACATCTGCACCGCCCAGGCCCTGTTGGCGATCATGGCTGGCATGTACGGGATCTGGCACGGCCCCGAAGGGATCAAGGCCATCGCCGGCCGTATCCACCTCCTCACCCGTGCCCTCGCCGCTGCCCTCGCCGAACTGGGCTATGATCAGAGCAATCCCGTCTATTTCGACACCCTCCTGGTCCACGCCGGCGGCACCAGGGAACGGATCCGCGAACTGGCCCTGAAGAACGGGATCAATTTCCGCTATGCCGGCGAAGAGCAGATCGGCATCGCCCTCGACGAGACCGTCCAGCCTGCCGACGTTGAGGAGATCGTCGCCATCTTCGCCGCCGCCCGCGGCCAGCAGGCCCCGCTCATCAACTGGGAGAAGGAGGCCGCCCTTCCCGCCGATACCATCACCGGCAGCCTCAAGCGCGTCACCGCCTATCTCACCCATCCCGTCTTCAGCGCCTACCGCTCCGAACACAAGATGGTCCGTTTCCTCAAGCGCCTCGAGAACAAGGACCTCTCCCTGACTACCTCAATGATTCCCCTCGGCTCCTGTACGATGAAGCTCAATGGCACGGCCGAGATGCTGCCGCTGACCTGGCCCGGCTTCTCGAAGCTGCATCCCTTTGTGCCCGCCGACCAGGCCCGGGGCTATCTGGAGCTTGTTCACGAACTGGAGCGCGATCTCTGCAAGATCACCGGCTTCGCCGCCGCCTCCTTCGAGCCCAACTCCGGGGCCCAGGGCGAGTACACCGGCCTGATGGTGATTCGCGCCTGGCATCATGACCACGGCCAGGCCCATCGCGACGTCACCCTCATCCCCGCCTCCGCGCACGGCACCAATCCCGCCAGTGCGGTCATGGCCGGCACCAGGGTCGTGGTCGTCGCCTGCGACGACAAGGGCAACATCGACCTCAACGACCTCCAGGCCAAGGCCGAGCAGTACAGGGAAAACCTCTCGGCCCTGATGGTCACCTATCCCTCCACGCATGGGGTTTTTGAGGAAAAAATCGTCGAAATCTGCAAGATCATCCATGCCAACGGCGGCCAGGTCTACATGGACGGGGCCAATATGAACGCCCAGGTGGGGCTGACCAATCCGGCCGCCATCGGCGCGGATGTCTGCCACCTCAACCTGCACAAGACCTTCGCCATTCCCCATGGCGGTGGCGGCCCGGGCATGGGTCCAATCTGTGTGGCCGAACATCTTGCCCCCTATCTGCCGGGCCATCCCCTGGTCGAGGTCGGCGGCGGCAAGGCTATCCCGGCGGTCAGCGCCACCCCCTATGGCAGCGCCAGCATCCTGCTTATCTCCTATGCCTATATCAAGCTGATGGGCAGCGCCGGTCTGACCGAGGCGACCAAATACGCCATCCTCAATGCCAACTATATCGCCGCCCGGCTTGGCAAGGAGTACAAGGTGCTTTATACCGGCGATCGCGGCCGCGTCGCTCATGAGATGATCTTCGACCTGGCCGAGTTCAAGGCCCAGGGCATCGAAGCCGAGGACATCGCCAAGAGGCTGATGGATTATAACTTTCACGCCCCGACGGTCGCTTTTCCGGTCCATAACTCGATCATGGTCGAACCCACCGAGAGCGAGGACAAGGGCGAACTCGACCGCTTCTGTGACGCCCTCAGCACCATCCGCCGCGAGATTCAGGCGGTTCTGGACGGCGTGGCGGACCCCGCCGACAATGTGCTCAAGAAAGCCCCGCACACCGCTGCCGAGGTCTGCGCCGACGGCTGGAGCCATCCCTACTCGCGCGAAGAGGCGGCCTACCCCGTCGCCTGGCTGCGGGAGCACAAGTTCTGGCCGGCGGTGGGACGCATCGACAACACCTATGGCGACCGCAATATCTTCTGCGCCTGCCCGCCCATGGAGGAGTACGAGTAACCACCCCTCTTCTCTGTCCGCCCGGCTGGAGACCATACCGCCGGGCGGACAGCAGACAATCACGGCCACGTAATAAAACACCTCTTATCGTATAGAAAGAGTCCAGATTCTATGAAGGAGTTCCGCTTTCACGGCCGGGGAGGACAGGGCACCGTGCTCGCCTCCATCGCGCTCGCCAAGGCCTTCTTCCAGGCGGGTTACTGGGTGCAGACCTTCCCGGTCTTTGGTTCGGAGCGCCGCGGCGCCCCGGTCGAGGCCTACCTCCGTCTGGAAACAACCAAAATCTATCTGCGCAGCAACATCTATGAGCCCGACCACGTCATCGTCCAGGACGCCAGGCTCATCCATCTGGTCGATGTCACCAAAGGCCTCAAGTCCGGCGGATGGATTCTGCTCAACGCTCCCGGGCTTCCGGCCGACCTCGCACCCTTTCAGGGTTTCAAGCTGGCTTGCGTGGATGCCGCCCATATCGCCCTGGAGCATGGCCTGGGGGCGAAAAACCAGCCCATCACCAACACCGCCATGATGGGGGCCTTCGCCCGCCTCTTCTCCAACCCCCCGCTTGAGTCCGTGGTGGAGGCCATTGAAAGTGAAATGCCGATCAAAATCTCCGAAAACGTCGCCGCCGCCCGCGCCGCCTATGAGGCCGTGGTGCTGCATGGCCAGGTGAACGGCAGCGAGCTCCTGCCTTCTGCCGGCCCGATCTTCCGAAAGGCCGTCTCATGACACCACAAGACGCAAAGCTTCCCCTCCTTCCCCTCTTCATGCCCATCTCCTCCGCGCCGACCTCGGCCAACCGGACCGGCTCCTGGAGCAGCCGGCAGCCGCGCTATGTGGAAAAAACCGCCCCCTGCTCGGTCCACTGCCCCTGCGGTGAAGATATCCCGCGCATCGAGATGCTGGCTGTTCGAGGGGAATATGCCCAGGCCTGGCGCACGATCATGACCGAGAACCCCCTGCCGGGCTGCTGCGGCCGCGTCTGCTTCCACCCCTGCGAGGGGGGATGCAACCGCGCACAGTTCGACGCCCCCGTTGCCATCAACGCCCTCGAGCGCTTTCTCGACGACCAGGCCGGAGCCGGACCGCTCCCCGCTGAATTGAGGCCTGCGCCCGCCAGCGGCAGGCGCATCGCCATCGCCGGCTCAGGGCCGGCCGGACTCGCCGCCGCCTGGTTTCTCGCCCGTCTGGGCCATGAGTGCGAGATCTTTGAAGCGGCCCCGGAGCCGGGCGGACTGCTGCGCTACGGCATCCCCGCCTACCGCCTGCCCGCCGCCGTCCTCGATCGTGAAATCGGCAGGATTCGGGAACTCGGCGTGCGCATCCACTGCTCCATGGCCCTGGATGAGGAGCTGCTCCGAAAAACCCGTTCGCGCTACGACGCCATTTTCATCGCCTGCGGCAACGGCCGCGGCCTCGGCCTCGACATCCCCGGCGGAGATTTGGCCATCGACGGCCTCGCCTTCCTTCGCGCGGTCCGCTCCGGCGGGCTGAAGACCCGCCCGGCGGATGAATCAGGGCCGCGGAGCGCGGCCGTCATCGGCGGCGGCAACACCGCCATCGATGTCGCCCGCACCCTGCTGCGCCTCGGCATCGCCCCGACCATCCTCTATCGCCGCCGCCGCGAGGAGATGCCCGCCTTCAGCCACGAGATCGACAGCGCCCTGGCCGAAGGGGTGCGCCTCGTCGAACTGAGCGCCCCGCTGGCCATCCGCCACGACAGCCAGGCCTTCACCCTGACCCTGCAAAAGATGCGCATTTCAGAGCCGGGGGTGGACGGCCGCATGCGGGTCGTCCCGGTCGAGGGCGAAACCCGGGCGATGAATTTCGGCGCGGTCTACGCAGCCGTCGGAGCCCGGGCCGAGGAGCCCTGGCGCTCCCTGGCCGAGCCGGAGGGCGCCCTCCGGCTCGGCCACACCCTCCTCTTCCCGCAGGGTCCGGCCGGCCTGCCGGTGCTCCTCGGCGGGGATCTGGTCAATGAGGTGGAGAGCGTCGCCGACGCCATCGCCTCGGGCAAGGAGGCAGCGATTGCCCTCGACCTCCTCTTTCGGGAGGGATGTGGTGCCATCACCCCCGGCCTCGAACGCTGCCGCATCGGCGGCGGATTATCCCTCTCGATGGAGATCTACCAGGGAGGGCCGCGCCGCAGCCGCTCCCAACGCATCGTGCGCTACGACGACCTCAATCCTGACCATTTCACCGCTGCCCCGCCGGAACGGGGTGACAGTCTGCCCTCCGCCGCTGCCGCGGGCTCTTTCGCCGAGATCGAGGCCGCCCTCGCGGCCGACCGGGCGCTGGAACAGGCCGGACGCTGCTTCAACTGCGGCATCTGCAACGACTGCGACAACTGCCGCACCTTTTGTCCGGAGGCCGCAGTCCTGCTGGAGCTGCGGAACAGCGGCCGCTCCGATCCGGAGCGCCGGATCACCTACGACTTTTGCAAGGGCTGCGGGGTCTGCCTCACTGAATGTCCGCGCTGTGCCATGGAGATGGAGGAGGCGGCCTCATGAAAACCCTCCTCGAAGGCAGCCAGGCCTGCGCCGAAGCCGTGCGCCTGGCCCGTGTCCAGGTGGTCTCGGCCTACCCGATCACCCCGCAAACCCATATCGTCGAAGAGCTCGCCAAATTCTGCAGCGACGGCTCCCTGAACGGGCGCTTCCTCTGTGTGGAGAGTGAACACTCCGCCATGGCCGCGGTCATCGGTGCGGCCGCCGGCGGGGTCCGCACCTTCACCGCCAGCTCCTCCCAGGGACTCGCCCTGATGCACGAAATGCTGCACTGGGCCGCGGGCGGCCGCCTGCCCATCGTCATGGCCGAGGTCAACCGCGCCCTCGGCCCCGGCTGGAACCTCTGGGCCGACCAGACCGACAGCCTCGCCCAGCGCGACACCGGCTGGATTCAGCTCTACTGCGCCGACGGCCAGGAGGTCCTTGATACCACCCTGCAGGCCTACCGCCTGGCCGAGGCCGTCAACCTGCCGGTAATGGTCATCCTCGACGCCTTTTTCCTCTCCCACACCTGGGAGCCCGTCGACCTCCCCGCTCAGGAGGAGGTCGACCAGTTCCTCCCCCCCTATGCCCCCAGATTCCGCATGGACACCGACCATCCCCAGAGCCTCCACGGCGTCGCCCCGATCGGGGTCTATATGGAGATGCGGCGCAGCATGCAGCTGGCGATGGAGGCCGTTCCGGAGCTCCTGGAGCGCATCGAGGAGGAGTTCTTCGCCCGCTTCGGACGGCGTTACGGGCCGGTCGACCCCTACCTCTGCGACGACGCCGACGTCATTTTGGTCACCAGCGGCACAGCAGCCGGCACCGCCCGCGTGGTTGTCGATCAGCTGCGCGCGGAGGGCCAAAAGGCGGGGCTGCTGCGGATCAGGATGTTCCGCCCCTTCCCCGTCCGCAGCGTGCATGAAGTTTTAAAATCGGCGCAAAAGGTGGCGGTGCTCGACCGCAACTGCTCCTTCGGGGCGGGCGGCATCTTCGCCAGCGAACTCAGGAGCGCGCTTCAGGGCGGGAACCCGGTTCCCGTCTACAGCTACATCGCCGGCCTCGGCGGCCGCGATATCACCGTGGAGACCATCCGGGATTGTTTTGCCTTGACCCGCCGAACCGACCGGCCCGCCATCGAGAGCGTCTGGCTGGGTGTGAAGGAGGAACTGTTGAAATGAGCAAGAGTGAGCTGTTTGAGGAGAGGGAGCTGATGAACACGGGGCATGTGGGCTGCCCCGGCTGCGGCGCGACTATCGCCATGAAACTGGCCCTCCGCGCCCTCGGCGACAAGACCATGGTGGTCATCCCTGCCTGCTGCTGGGCAATCATCGCGGGCAATTATCCCCAGTCGGCATTGAAGGTGCCCGTACTCAATACCGCCTTCGCCACCACCGGAGCGGTCTGCAGCGGCCTGCGCGCCGCCCTCGATCTGCGCGGCGAAAAGGATACCACGATCATCGGCTGGGCCGGCGACGGCGGCACCTTCGATATCGGCTTCCAGGCCCTCAGCGCCGCGGCTGAACGCGGGGATGACTTTATCTATATCTGCTACGACAACGAGGCCTATATGAACACCGGCGTCCAGCGCAGTTCCTCAACCCCCTGGGGGGCCAGCACCATGACCACCCCGGGCGCCAGCTGGAAAAGAACGCAAAAAAAGAACATCGTCGAAATCATGGCTGCCCACCGCATCCCCTACACCGCAACCGCCAACATCGCCTTTCCCGAGGACCTCGAACGCAAACTCCGCAAGGCCCGATCCATCCGCAGCGGCCTGCGCTTTATCCACCTCTTCGCTTCCTGCCCGACCGGCTGGGGATTCGCCCCGGCGGATGCCATCAAGATCTCCCGCATGGCGGTCCTGAGCAGGGCCTTTCCCCTCTACGAAGTCGAGGAGGGCGAGCGCTATACCATCAACAGCGGCGGCGATGCGCCCGTTTACGATTATCTCAGGATGCAGAACCGTTTCCGCCGGCTCAGCGATGGGGATATCGCCATGATCCAGGAGCACATCAACCGGGAGTGGGAACGGCTCAACCGCAAGGCCCGCGGCTGAGAAATCCCGCTCATCCGCCGCTTTTCTCCACCAGGGTCATCTTCAGCTCCTGAATCGTCGGCACCCGCTCGGGGGTGAGGGTGAAAAAGAGGCTGATATCCTTCCGGCTCCCCTCGAGGAGGAAGCTGCCGCGCAGATTGTTGAGCGGCCGCATCGGCCCGGCCCCGCGGATCTCCCCGGCCTCCGCAAAGAGCTGCCGGCTCAACCTGGCCAGCTCCGCCGGCGGATTGTCCAGAAAAAAATTCTCCGCAAAAATCCCGCTCTCCCGTGCCCCCTGCCACTCCGGCAGCATTCCGATGAGTTCATACTTGCGCTTTTCCAGGATCGCCGATACCGGGGGCTGCCGCGGCTCCAAGCCGGCCAGGGCGATGAGAGTATCCAGCACCGTCCGGTTGATGGCGGTGGTGGTCGCATAGGTGAGGTTGGTGAAAGAGACCACAGCAATGCCGTAATCGGGCAGCATCGTCCAGTTGCTGCCGAAGCCGGGCAGTCCCCCGCTGTGGCCGACCGCAACCATGCCGCCGCAGTCGGACTGCCAGCGCAGCCCATAGGCGTAGGCCTGTGCGGCGGGACAGGGTGCGCCAGCGGCGGGATCCGCATCCGGCAGGAGGCTGTAAAACCGCCAGGGATGGTGCATCTCGCGCAGGGAGCTGCGCCGGAGCGGAACCGCATCGGCCTCATCCCGCGGCGGCCAGGCGGAGAGATGGAAAGCGGCATAGCGGGCAAAATCCTCCACCGAGGTGACCAGCCCGCCCATCGCGCCATAGGCCCCGTGGTGTTCCATGGGCAGTTCTGTGAAGGAAGCGCCGCTGCGGGCATAGCCGCGGACGAGCCGCTCGGGCGGGGCCCCGGCGTACTCCCAAATGGAGGAGCCCATCCCGAGGGGCTTGAAGATCAATTCGCGGGTATAGACGGTGAAATCCATGCCGGAGACCCGCTGAACGATCTGGCCGAGGATGGCAAAGCCGAGGTTGCTGTACTCATAGGCGACGCCCGGGGCGTTGGCCATTGAGATCTCCGGAAGCAGGGCCAGCAGCTCAGCATCTGTGCGCGCCAGCTGCCGGTCGCCCCAGGGATTGTCCTCGGGCAGGCCGGCCCCGTGGGTGAGCAGGTGGCGAAGGGTGATCTCGGGGGCGTCGGCGGTCACGGGGCGCAGGGCTTTCAATTCGGGCAGATAGAGGGCGGCCGGATCATCCAGGCGCAGTCTGCCGGCGTCGCGGAGCTGCAGGATGGCCATGGCAGTGAAGCTTTTGCTCATCGAGGCGGCGCGGAAAAGGCTTTGCGGTGTGGCCGGGCGCTGCTGGCCGAGATCGGCCAGGCCGCAGCCGCCTGAGATCACCAGCCCGCCGTCGTAAATCACCCCCCAGGCCAATCCCGGCAGATGGCGCGCGGCGGCGTGAGCGCTGAAGATCCGCTCGACCACACCCGCGGCCGCTTTGACTTTTTCTTTGCGAGTGGCAGGCTGGGCAGAGAGATCATTGGGGAAAATGGCCAGGAGGGCCAGCCACCCCATCGCCCATACTCTTAAATCCTTACGCAGGCCCATTTTTACTCCTGAAGAACAGCCAGTAGACCGGCAAACCCGCCAGCACGATGGCGAAGACGATTGAGGTCCAGAAGGTATCCGTCACCAGGGCATTGCCGAGCAGATAGAGGACCCCGGCCAGAAAGATGGCCGGCACCACCGGATAGCCCACCACCTTGTAGGGCCTCGGCAGATCGGGACGTGTGCGGCGCAGGCGGTAAATGGAGGCCACCCCGAGGCCGTAAAAGGGCCACATCGCCAGCACAAAGGTGTCGGTGAGCTGCTCGAAGGTGCGGGTCAGGACGAAAATCACCCCCAGGGCCGCGGCGAGAATGATCGCCATGTACGGGGTCTTGAAGCGCGGATGGACCCAGGCGATCGGCTTGAAGAGCATCCGGTCGTCGGCCATGGCGAAAAAAATCCGCGGATTGGTCACCAGGCTGCCGTTGACCGACCCGAAGGTGGAGATCATCACCACGACCGAGACGATGGCCACTCCGGCCTGGCCGACCAGGGCCAGCATGGTGTCGGCGGCGATCAGCGGTGAACTGGCAAAACGCTCCATGGGAATGACGTAGAGATAGGCGGCGTTGGCGAGCAGATAGATGGCGATCACCGCCAGGGTCCCTCCGATGAGGGCGCGGGGCAGGTTGCGCTGGGGATCCTTGATCTCACCGCTGGCGAAGGAGAGATCCGCAAAACCGTCATAAGCCCACAGCACCGAGATCAGGGCGAGGCCGAAGAGCCCCATGTCGACGCTGCCGCCGGAACCTGGGGCGAAATGGGCGATGGAGCCGCCGTGGGCATGGCCAATCGCAAAGGCGATCAGCACCAGCAGGGCGAGGGCCCCGTACTTGGCGATGGTCGAGAGGCCGACGATGGCCGCCCCGAGCCGGATGCCCACCACATTGACGACAGCAGCAAAGATGATGCAGCCCGCCGCAAGATAATTGGAGAGCTGGGGATGGAGCGCGGGATCGACGCCGAAGGAGCGCAGACAGTAGGCGCCGAAAACCGTTGCGATCGCGCCGAGGGCGGAGGCGCGGATCAGGGTGAGCTGCGCCCAGCCGAAAAGAAAGGCGACTGGACGGCCCCAGCCCTCGCGCAGATAGGCATAAAGCCCCCCGGTCTGCGGGAGCGCCCCCGCCAGCTCCGCAATCGAAAGCGCACCGCAAAGGGTAATGGCCCCGCCGAGCACCCAGACCAGAATCATCAGGGCGGGATCGGGCACCCGCGCCGCGATCACCGCCGGATTGCGAAAAATGCCCGAGCCGATAGTGACGCCGATGACTACGCCAATGGCCGCCCAAACCCCCAGACGGCGCTCCAGAGCGGCAGCCGGTTTTTCAGCTTCGTGTCCCGTTTCCAAATTCTCTTCTCCCTGGTGAATGTGCACTCCCCCTCCGGATAAAAGGTACTGGATTGCCGGATGAAATTCAACCGCTTTTTAACTTGCGAGTTGATTTGCAAAAAGGGGAGTGCTATATTACGGGGCTGACTGTTCCATCATAAAAGGACCTTTATGGCTCATCCCTCCGTCACCGTTTTCTGGTTCCGCCGCGATCTCCGCCTCGAGGACAACGCCGGACTTTTTCATGCCCTCCAGGATGGCGCCCCGGTGCTGCCCCTCTTCATCTTCGACCGGGAGATCCTCGATGATCTGGAGGAGAGGCAGGACCGCCGCGTCGCCTTTATCCATCAGGCGCAGCAGAACCTCGACGCGCGCCTGGCTGAGCATTCGAGCGGCCTGCTGGTGCGCCAGGGCCGGCCGCTGGAGGTCTGGCGCCAGCTGGTCGCCGAGTTCCCCATCGCCGCCGTTCACACCAACCGCGACTATGAACCCTCCGCCCTTGCGCGCGACCGTGAAGTAGCGGCCCTGCTCGCCGAACACGGGATCCCCTTCCACAGCCACAAGGACCAGGTGATCTTTGACGGGGATGAGGTGGTCAAGGAGGACGGCCGGCCTTACACCGTCTACACGCCGTACATGAGAAAATGGCTGGCGCGGCTGACGCCGGAGGATCTCGCGGCCCACCCGAGCGAAAAGCTGCTCGGACGCATGGCGCAGGGGGTGGAGGGCGGCGTCCCGCCCCTGGCAGAGATCGGCTTCACACCCATGGCGGTGGAGAGCGCTCCCATGGTCGACGAAGCGATCATCCGCAACTACGACCGCACCCGCGACCTCCCGGCCGTGGCCGGCACCACCCGTCTGGGAGTCCATCTCCGCTTCGGCACGGTCTCGATCCGCCGGCTGGCCGCCCTCGGTCGCGCTCTCAACCAGACCTGGCTGCAGGAGCTGATCTGGCGCGAATTCTTCATGTCGATCCTCGCCCATTTTCCCCACGTCGTCGACCAGCCCTTCAAGGCCCAGTACGCCGCCGTGCCCTGGCGTGAGGATCGCGGCGATTTCGCCCGCTGGTGTGCCGGCGAGACCGGCTATCCCATGGTCGACGCCGGCATGCGCGAACTCAATGCCACCGGATTCATGCACAACCGCGTGCGCATGATAACGGCCAGCTTTCTCTGCAAGCACCTCCTCCTGCCCTGGCTCTGGGGCGAGCGCTATTTTGCGAAGAAGCTGCTCGACTATGACCTCGCCGCCAACAACGGCAACTGGCAGTGGGCGGCCGGCTGCGGCTGCGACGCCGCACCTTACTTCCGCGTCTTCAACCCCGCGCTCCAGGCGGCGAAATTCGACCCTCAAGAAGCCTATGTCAAACGCTGGGTGCCGGAGGTGGAGAGCCCGGCCTATCCTGAACCCATGGTGCCGCATGCGGCGGCGCGCATCCGCGCCCTCGAAACCTACGGCCGGGCTTTGAAGGGAACGCGGGAGTAGCAGGTTTTGCATGGGTTCGGGTGGGCGCGAGATTGCCGGCGATCTACAGCCGCCCCGCCAGAACACAGCTCTTTTTGATCCGCATATAGGCCTCGCTCGATTCGGCAAAGGCCTCGAGGAAGAGGATGTAGATGCCGATGGGGCAGCGCAGCCCCTGATCGTCCAGGCCGTCCCAGAACAGGCTCTTGCGGCTGCCGCTCGGCTCGTAATTACAGAGAAAACGCACCTGCCGGCCGCGGCTGTCGAAAATGCGCAGATTGATCCGGGCGGTGCGCTCCGGCAGCTCGAGGCTGATGGCCAGGTGGTCCTCGAAACCATCCCCGTCCGGGGAGAAGGGATTGGGCGAGACCGCGATGAGTGCCTGCGCCGGCAGCCGGCCGACGAGCAGGCTGTTGGCCCTCCCGGCAGTATGCCCGAGGGCGTCCGCGCATGAGCCCCAGTTGCTGCGCACCGAAGAGGCGACCAGGGGGCTCAGCCGTTCCAGGGAGATGCCCCGGTCTCCCCCCCATTCCTCCGTATACCAGACCGCATCTATCATCCTCCCCAGGACGTCATAGAGCACCACCCCGTCGCCGGCGCTGTTCAGGGCCGGCCAGTCGGAGACCACCACCCCGGTGCACCCCTGGGCCGGGAGCGCGGAGAGCAGGCTCTCTTCGCCGGTCAGGACAAGATAGCCCTGCGGCGGGATGGTCACCTCCTCCCTGACCAGCAGGCGCTTCCTGAGGGTGTCCGAGTCGCTGATCCTCCAGCCTGTCAGTCGCACCGTTTCATCCCCCCGGTTATAGCATTCTATCCACTCCGCCTCCCCTGCGGCCGGATTGGCCATGATCTCGTTGATCACCATCAGGGCCAGGGTGCTGTCCACGGGCTCCGGGGTGACGCTGTTGGCGAAACCGGGGGTGCCGTGCAGCACCGTGCTCTCGCCCCAGTTGTCCGCGCCGTCTCCCCCCTCCAGTCTCAGCTTCTCCTCCGAAAAGCCCTCCTCATTGGGCACCGTATAGGCATGGGCAGCGGCGAGGCTCGAATCGGGGCGGTGGAGCGAGACGCGCTCCGGACGGGAATTGTTAAGGCCATAGCTGCCGAACTGCGCCTTGTCGATGGTCAGGAGCAGCGCCCCAGCCGGGATGCGGCTGGCGTAGAGGGTGCTGTTGGAAAAATAGCCGGGGACGAGGATGAGGCCATAACTGCGCGGCGCAAGGCGCGAGCCTCCCCCCGGCGCGGCGAGGATGCGGCCGAAGCCGCTGCTGTCGGAAAGGAGCCAACCCTCCAGCTCAATCGTATCCACAGCCGAGAAATTGTAGAGTTCGACAAACTCATCATAGCGTTCGTTGCCCGCGGGATTGAACATGATCTCCGAGAGCACCATCTGGGCGAGGGCGGGCCCGGCCCAAATCAGGGCCGCAGCGATAACAACTGCCAGGGAACGGTGGAACATAATCCCTCCAGCTGCTGGACATTATGCATCAGTGAAGACGCCCATCGATCTCCCGCGCCGGCGGGCTCAGCCGCAAGGCGAAAGCGGGATCGGAGAAGATGCACACAGCGTAAAGTCAGGCGATCAGGCGGGTTCCGGGGCGGCGTATCGCGGGGTTCCATTCCGTCGGACAGGCTCTGCAGCGCAGGGGGATGGGCGCAGGATTAGTCCTGCGGAAGCATCTCGAGCAGGTCCTGGAGGGTCATATCCTTCCACGTTCCCTTCATCGAATCGTCCGTATGGGTCATGACGTTGCGGACGAGGTGATCGACGCGGGTATGACGGCGGGAGACGGTGTCATAATTGCGCAGTTCGATCAGGGCTTCCGCCACCCTGATCTGGGCCGGGTGCTTGGCCGGAGTGAAGCGGGTCTCGCCGCCATTCTGGCTGTGGAGCAGCTGCAGATTGACCAGCTCCCCGGCGACGGTGGTGATGACGCTCTCGGGGATGCTGAAATAATCCGAAAGCTCCTCTTCGCTTGAGCTCCGCCCGTGATGGAAGTACTGGGAGGTGATGCGCAGCAGCACCTTCAGGGCCAGGGATTCATAAAACATCGGCGAGAGATAGGGATGGGTGCGGTCCCAGATCAGCTTGTCCATATTCTGATGGGCGTAAGCGAGCTGGGAGCTGAAGAGCAGGATCGACCAGCCGACAAAGAGCCAGAGCAGCAGCAGGGGAAGGACGGCGAAGCGGGCGTACATCACCGACTGCGGCCCCTGGATAAAGGCAGTGTCGAGGAACTGGGCGAAGGTCCAGTTGGCTACCATCCACATCGTCGTGCCCACGATCGCACCGATGAGGGCCGATTTGAAACGCACCCTGGTGTTGGGGATGAAGTTGAGCAGATACCAGATGATAAAAAGGGTGACAAACCAGGGGCCGAGATTGCGCAGCATGTTACTTAAAAAAGAGCTGTCTGGAGTAGAATCGATCCAGAGCTGATAGCGGTTGGCGATCCAGCTGATGATCAGCAGCCCGATGATCGGCCCGATGATGATAAAACTGGTATACTCGATAAAACGGCGGTGCATCTTGCGCTGCCTCTTTACCTTCCAGATCGAGTTGAACGAGTATTCGATTGTGGAGACGATCAGCAGCAGCGAAAGCAGGAGAAAGACGAAGCCGATGTAGCCGAGGGTGTTGATGTTGGTGTTGTTGACGAAGGCCATGATTTGCGGGACGAGCAGCTGGACCGCCTGCTCGCCGAGGGGATGAAAGGCGTAGACCAGCACGCGGGAGATGGTCTCCTGCAACCCGATCGCCTTCATCAGTGAAAAAAATACGGCTATGAAGGGAACCAGGGCGAGCAGGCTGGTATAGACCAGTGCGCCGGCGGTGTCGAAGAGCTTGTTCTTGAGGAAGGTGCGAACGACAACCATGCCCAGCAGAAGCTGATGCGTGATCAGGATACGCCACCTGGAGAACCTGTGCTGGTCGATATGCCAGAAGTCGCGCGCCAACCAGTAACTCCAGGCGGCGAATCGGTCTTTTATCTGCTTCCAGCGGCTCATCATCATCCCTTGGTATAGTCTCTCCCAGAAAAAGTATACGGACAAAAGGGATGAAAGTCAAGCAAAAGCTGGCCGGAGGAGGGGAAAAAACCGCCGCCGCTCCGGGCCGCTAGATAAGGCGGTTGAGATGGCGCAAGAGGGCAGCCCAGTGGGTTGAGCGCAGAAAACGTTTTTGCAGAAGGACCGGCGTCAGGGCGGCAAGCTTGCGGCTCAGATGCCGGTTGTAGAGGAGGTCAGCGGCGGCGGTGAAAAGCCGGAGAGAATCCGGACCATATGGATACCACCAGAGATTGGGGGCGCGCTGCCCCCGGTCGTAGCTGACGTATTTGGGCCGGGTCAGTTCGAGCAGCCCGAGCTCGGCATGGGTCAGGCCGATCCCGCTCTGCTTGTGCCCCACCCAGGGGGCGGTGGGTTCGCCCCAGCTCATGGTGCTGTCATTGATGACCACGGTACCGGCCTCGAGATCGCACAGCAGGCGATCGGCCATCGCCTTGCTGGAAGTGTAGGCATAGGCAGAGAGAGCGTACGCTGAGTCATTGGCCAGCCGCACCGCCTCATCAAGGGAATCGAAGATCATCACCGGCAGCACCGGTCCGAAGGTCTCCTCGCGCATCACCAGCATGGTATGATCGACGTCGACCAGGAGTGCGGGCTGGATGAAAAAACCCGCACGGTCGATCCTTGTGCCGCCGTGGAGGAGCCGGGCCCCCTTCTCCACCGCCTCCTGGATATGCAACAGGACCTTGTGCAGATGGGCCTCGGAGCTGAGCGGCCCCATGTCGGTATCGGGATCGAGGGGATCACCGACCCGCACCCCCTCCATCTCACGCAGGCAGGCGGCGATGAAGGGCGCCGCGGCCGCCCTCTCGACATAGACGCGCTCGATCGAGGCGCAAACCTGTCCGGCGTTGAAGAGCGCTCCCCAGACAATCCCCTTCGCGGCGCGTTCGATATCCGCATCCGCCATAACGATTGCGGGGTCCTTGCCCCCCAGCTCGAGCACGACCGGCACGACATTCTGTGCGGCATTGCACATCACCCTGCGTCCAACGGCGGTGCTGCCGGTGAAGAGGATCTTGTCGATGCCGGCATGGGCGGTAAGATAATCGGCCTCGCGGTCGTGGAGGTAAAGCAGTTGCATCAGGCCGGCCGGGAAACCCGCCCGTGTGCAGAGCTCCGCGATTTTACCGGCGATGAGGATGGCATGGGGCGCAGGTTTGAAGAGCACGCTGTTGCCGGCGAGCAGGGCCGCGGCGATTTCGGGCAAGGGGACCGAAAAGGGGAAATTCCATGGGGAGATGACCACGACCACCCCGAAGGGAACCCGCAGCAGAGCGCTGCGCTTGTGGGCAAAGAGCAGCATTTGATGGGGGCGTCTCTGCGGCTTTAAAACACCGGGCGTGATACGCAGCAGCTCGCGGAGCATGCCGAGACAGGGGACGATCTCCGCGGCCATGGCCTCGGCCACGGGCTTGCCCTGCTCGAGGGCGATGAGCTCGGCGATGGCCGCGCGCTCCTCCAGGAGCAGCTCCATCAAAACCCTGATCTTGCGCCGGCGCTCGGCAAGCGGAGTCCGCGTCCATTCGGCCTGGGCCTGCCGGCTGTGCTCTATCGCGGCGTCGATCCCGGCGCGCGGCAGGGCGGGCATCCGCCCCAGTTCTTCACCAGTGGATGGATTGATGGTTACGATCTCGTCCAGCGGCTCCAGGGCAGCGAATGCAGTCTCGGGTGCGCTCACAGTCAGCTCCTTCTCTTCTCCGGGATGTGGCTCATGGCATATTCGGCTGGAGGCGGAATCACTCCATGAAGATGGTCTGGCTGCGCTTCGAGCCCACCGAGATCAGGGAAATCGGGGTGCGGGTCAGCTCGCTGATGCGGCGCAAATAGCTGCGGGCATTCTCCGGCAGTTCATCAAAGCTGTGGGCCTCCTGGGTGGAGCACAGCCAGCCGGGATGACTCTCGTAGACCGGTTCGAGCTGTTCCTGAATCCACAACTCCGCCGGATAGTGCTCCATCACCCGGCCCTGATAGCGGTAGGCGGTGCAGATCTTGATCTCGGGGAGGGTGTCGAGGACGTCAAGTTTGGTAATGGCCAGATGGGTGAGGCCGTTGATCATCGCCGCCATGCGCACGACCACGGCATCGAACCAGCCGCAGCGCCGCGGACGGCCGGTGGTGGCGCCGTATTCGCCGCCCAGCTGGCGCATCTGGTCACCGAACTCGGTATCGAACTCGGTCGGCATCGGCCCCATGCCGACGCGGGTGGTGTAGGCCTTGACCACCCCGAGCACCCTGTCGATCCGGGTCGGGCCGATGCCCAGCCCGGTGCAGGCCCCCCCGGCAGTGGGATTGGAAGAGGTGACATAGGGATAGGTGCCGAAATCGATGTCGAGCATGGTCCCCTGCGCCCCCTCGATCAGAACCTCCTCACCCGCGTCGATGGCGCGATTGATGAGCAGGGTGGTATCCTTGACATAAGCATCGATGCGGCGGTCGAATTCGAGATAGTCCTGAATGATTTTTTCGGTATCCATGCTGTCGCGGTCGTAGATGCGCTGCAGCACCTTGTTCTTGCTCTCGAGGTTTTTAAGCAGCTTTTCGGCCAGGGTGGAACGATCGAGCAGATCGACAATACGGATGCCGCAGCGGTCGTACTTGTCGACGTAGGCCGGTCCGATCCCGCGCCCGGTAGTGCCGATTTTAGCCGCCCCCTCGGCCGCCTCGCGGGTGGTATCGAGCAGCTTGTGGTAGGGCATGATCAAATGGGCGCGGTGGCTGATGAAAAGGCGTCCGTCGACCTGGAAGCCCTTGCTCTTGACGAAATCGACCTCCTCCATCAGAATGACCGGATCGATGACCACCCCGTTGCCGATGATGCAGCGGGTGTGCGGATGAAGGATGCCGGAGGGAATCTGATGGAGGACGATCTCCTCCTCATCGATGACGACTGTATGACCTGCGTTAGGGCCGCCCTGATAACGCGCGACCACATCCGCTTTTGCGCTGAGCAGATCGACGATCTTGCCTTTGCCTTCGTCGCCCCACTGGGCGCCGAGGATGATGGTGACGGACATAGGTTCCTCTACAAGTAAAAAACTCCGGACCGTGGCCGGTCCGGAGTCTGCACTGCACTGCCCTTTAAATCGGGATCAGGCCAAACCGGCAAAGCTCGCCAGCGCCTCCTCGACGGAGGCGAAGCTCTCAAAGACTGAATGCAGTTTGGTGATGACCAGCAGCTTGTCCACCTTTTCATTCACTCCTGCAAGCTTGAGATCCCCTCCGGCCTGACGCATGGTGTTCAGTCCGCTGATCAGGGCGCCCAGACCCGAGCTGTTCATGGTCTGCACCCGTGAAAGATCGATGACGATCAACTTCTCCCCCCGCTCGCGCAGTTCATGGAGGGTATCCATGATCACGCCCGCCTCAGCGGCGCCGACATATGGGCCCTGCAGGGTCAGGATGGCGACCGCGCCCTCTTTCCGTTCTGTCACTTCCATAGGGGTCTCCTCGATTGCCGCGGCCTTCCGCTAGCGGGCGGCGCGCGCCGCCGTCTTCAGGGCCTTCTTCCGCTCCAGATAAAGATTCCAGTCGAGCACCAGGGTACTGGCGACGAAGACCGATGAGTAGGTGCCGATTAGGGTGCCGAAGAAGAGGGCCAGGGAGAAGCCGTGGATCACCTCGCCGCCCATAAAGATCAGCACCAGCAGCACGACCAGGGTCGAGACGCCGGTGAGCAGGGTGCGGCTCAAGGTCTGGTTGATGCTTGTGTTCATCACCGTGGCCATGGATTCGCGGCGCATCAGCTTGAGATTCTCGCGGATGCGGTCATAGACCACGATGGTGTCATTGATCGAATAACCGACGATGGTGAGAAAGGCGGCCAGGGCAGTCAGCGACATCTCCAGCCCGAGAATGGTATAGATGCCGAGCACAAAGATGACGTCATGAAAGATCGAGATCACCGCCGTCACGGCGAACTTGAACTCAAAGCGCCAGCTGATGTAGATGAGCATGCCGATGAGGGCGACCAGGATCGAGTAGTAGGCGCCCCGGCGCAGTTCACCGCCGATCTTGGGGCCGATCTGGGTGACGCTGAGAATCTCATAGGGATGATCGGCCAGGTTGGTCTTGAGCTCCTGCAGGACGATATCGCCCGCCTTGGCCTCCTCCCCCATTTGCGGAATACGGACGATGAAGGAGTTGTTGGCCGTGTCGCCGAGATTCTTGATCTCGGCATCGCCATAGCCGGCTCCGCTGATGGCGCTGCGGATCTGGCTCGGCTCGGTGGGGGTGTTGAATTTTATCTGCAGTGAGGTGCCGCCGGTGAAATCGATGCCGTAGTTGGGGCCGTGGATGAACAGATAAACCAGGCTGATGACGAAGGTTATGATCGAAAAGGCATAGGCGTACTTGCGCATGCCGATGAAATCAAAATTGGTTTTCTTGAAAAATTCCATACTCGCCAAATCTCCTTGAGGAAAGGCCTTGCCGGCCCGATTAAATGCTCAGTTTCTTCACGCCGAAACGGATAGTCGCGAGATCGAGGATCAGCCGCGTCACGTAGATCGCAGTGAACATACTCACGAGGATACCGATGCAGAGGGTCACCGCAAAACCCTTCACGGAGCCGGTGCCAAAGGTGTAAAGCACCGCGCCGGTGATCAGGGTGGTTATGTTGGAATCGAGAATGGTGATCAACGCGCGGCCGTACCCCTGTTCGATCGCCGCGCGCGTGGTCTTGCCTCCGCGCAGCTCTTCACGGATACGCTCATTGATGAGCACATTGGAATCGATGGCCATGGCCACAGAGAGGATGAAACCGGCGATGCCCGGCAGGGTGAGGGTAAAGCCGAAGCCGGCCATGATCGCCATGACGAAGAGGGCGTTGAGAATAAGCGCGAAATCAGCGACCAGGCCGACCAGATTGTAATAGATGACCACAAATATCATCACCAGCAGGATGCCGATAAGGGCGGACCTGGCCCCCTTGCTGACCGAATCCTGGCCCAGCGAAGGACCAACAGTATCTTCCTGGAGCACCTTCACCGGAGCCGGAAGGGCGCCGGCGCGAAGGACCAGGGCCAGATCCTGCGCCTCCTCCATGCTGCCCATGCCGTCGATGCGGGCGCTGCCGGAGGGAATCTTTTCCTTGATGTTCGGGGCCGATTCGACGCGGCCGTCGAGCACAATCGCCAGCTGCTTGCCGACATTCATGCCGGTCACCTTGGCAAAGGTCTTGGTGCCTTCAGGATTGAGCTCCATGTGGACCTCCGCCTGACCGGCGCTCAGGCTCTGCGAGCCGCCGTCGATCTGGACATCCGCATTGCTCAGCATCGAGCCGAGCAGCTCGGCCTCTTTCTTGACGACATAGAGACGCTGGAAAGCCTGGTCGCCCATGGCGATCTCGCGGGTGCCCCAGAGCAGCTGGACATCGCTGGGGATGACCGCTTGCACCTCGGGGAGCTGCAGGGCGCGCTGGATCGCACGGATGTTCTGCGCGGGGACACTGACCACATCGGAATAGCGGCCGGGCAGCCCACGCAGAAGAGAGGTGAAAGGCTTTTCATCAAAGGTCGCCTGATCCACCACGATCGAGGTATCCTCGCCGGACTCGCTGGTGGTCTGGTCGCCGAAAAGTTCGTTGAGACTGAGCTGCTTCTCTGCAGCCTTGTCGCCGGTGGTGACGGCGGTGTCGCTCTTGACCGCGGCCACGTCAACACCCTGACGCTTGGCGCGCAGCGCCTTGTCGATATCATTGAGCACTGACCAGACGATCTCGGGATCCTTCACCAGCTTGAACTCGAGCAGTGCCGTGGTGCCGATGACCTTCTTGGCGCGCTCGATGTTCTGGATGCCCGGCAGCTCGATGAGGATACGGCTGTTGCCCTGCGGGGTGATGCTGGGCTCGGAGACGCCGAACTGGTCGACGCGGTTGCGCAGCACCTGCAGGGTGCGGTCGACCGCATCCTTGGAGAGCTTTTGCAGGTCGGTGATGATCTCGTCATCGGACTGGCCGCGGCGACCGAAATAACGATTGAGCTTGAGATCCCGGGAGGCGAAATTCTCCTGCAGGGCGTCAAAAAAGTCGGTGCCCTTGTTTTCATAATCGCGCTGCGAAGCGGCGAGAATGTCCTCGAGCCGATTGTCCTTGTTCTTGGCGTTCTCCGCCAGGTATTGCTTCAGGTCGATCTCGTAGACCAGATAGGTGCCGCCCTGGAGGTCGAGGCCGCGGCGGATCGCACGGCCCTGCAGCTTGGCAATTCTGCTGTTAAGCTTGATCAGATCGTCGGAGAGGCGCAGGGCTTCATTCCTGCTGCTCTCGGAGACCGCCCGGCGCACATGGCCCTCGAGCTCGCCGCTGGTGACGCCGACCTCAATATCGGTCTTGCTCAACCCGGTCAGATTACCGAGCTTGGAGATCAGCGCGGACTCCTGGTCCAGCAGGTTATTGACCTGAAAGGTGGGCAACATGGAGAGGACAGCCACGACGATCAGGGCCAACACGAAAATAAGCTTGAAAATCAGAGCACGTTGCATGAATGGAAAACCTCCTGAAAGGGATTGATTTTGCGGATATAACCAAGAAATATACCCTTTTTTGCCAAAATATGCAAACAAAAAGAACGAGCCCCTCATCCTGAGGGGCTCTGGGTGTCAAGGCCCGCCGCCCTCCCGGGGCTGGAGCCGGGATGAACAAAAAAGGGCTGCGCCGGCATCGCCCGGGGGCCGGGTCGGACGCCTGAAATGCCCCAGCGCTGCGGCGGGTTACTCCTCGTAGACCAGCTTGATAAGACCCGTCTTGACGGAAGCATGCTGACCCAGCTCCGAGCGCAAATCGGCAAGGGCTTCGATCGGACCGCGAAAGGAGCCGGAGGCTTCGTAGACATAATCATGCAGGGGGGTATAAAGCTCCACCCCGCGGCCGTTCTTTTCGATGGTCTCGTGCTCCTGCCACCCCTCCACCGTCACGCCGGCGGGCCTCCCGCTGAGGAGCTTCTTGATGGCTGCGGCGTCCTCCTGCGCAGAGTCCTTGATCCGGACGGAAAAGGAGCCGGAGGTGATCCTTCTGGCCTGAAGGGGCTGGCCGGAAAGGCCAAGGGCGGCCGCTGCCGCCGAATCCTTGTGCAGCAGCGCCAGAAAATCCTCCTCGATGACGACGCGCTGGAAAAGATCGGCGAGGCCGACCAGTTCCTTCAGCTTTTCGGAGAGCGATTCGGCTTCGATCCCGGCCTCTTCATTGATGAAAAAACGGTGGGCCTTGCCGCTGCCGGCGAGATAGCCCTGGAGGAAACCCTTGGCAAAACGGGCATCCGTCTTAAGCACCACTTCCATAAACGTGCTGGTCATATCCTTCTCCTGAAATCAGATTTCCACTCTTCTGACGGCGCCGCATCACTCGGGCGGCACCAGTTCGCGCACGGCATCGATGATGGTGCCGTCGCGGAACTCGATCACCGCCACCACCCGGTCGGCGAACTGGGGCTTTTCGGGCACACCCGACATGCGGGCGGCGATGTCGCGCAGCTCTTCGATCGTCTTCAGGGGCAGGGTGCTGCCCTTGAGCCGGTCAAGCAGATCCTGCCGGCGGGGATTGATGGCGATGCCGTGTTCGGTCACCACCACGTCGATCATCTCGCCCGGGGCGGTCACGGTGGTGACGCTGTCGAGGACGATCGGCAGCCGGCTGCGCACCAGGGGGGCGGTGATCATCGTCACCTCGGCGTCGGCGGCATCCGTAAAACCGCCGATGCCGTGCAGCAGCCAGCCATCCGAGTGGGTATTGACGTTGACATTGTAATCGAGGTCGATCTCGGTCGCCCCCAGCACCGAAACCTTGAGTAGCTGGGCGAAGCAGCCCTTGGTGTGATAGTCATACGAGACAAAAGGATTGGTCTCAATATGGCAGGGGTTGTCGCGCAGGGAGCGCACCCCGTCCAGATCGAAGCTCTGGCCGTCCAGAATATAGCGGGTCAAGCCGTTCTCGAGCATCCCGACCATATATTTGGTCGAACCGCCGCGGACGAAATCGGCCGCCACCCCCGCCTCGCGCATGAGATCGCTCATATACTTGACAAAGGCGAGCGAGACCCCGCCGGCCCCGGCCTGAAAACTGAAATGGGGATCGGTCATGATGCCGGACTCCTTGACGAAGCGGGCGGCATATTCGGCGATGAGCAAGCGGGTGGGCGAGCGGGTGATCTGGGTCGTGCCGGAGACGATCTGATTCGGGTCGCCAATGGAATCGATCCGGACCACAAAATCGACATTGCCCCCCTCGATGCTCCAGGGATGGCAGGGAAAATCGACGAGATGATCGGTCACCACCACCACCTTGTCGGCGAAGAGGGAGTCGGCGAGGGCGAAGCCGAGCGGACCGCAGGCTGAGGGGCCGTTGACTCCGTTGGCGTTGCCATGGGGATCGGCGCAGGGAGCGGCGATGAAAGCGACATCGATATGGAGATCGCCGTCCTGGATGGCGCGGTAGCGGCCGCCGTGCGAGCGCAGGATCGCGCTCTTTTTCATCTTGCCCAGGGAGCAGGCGCGGCCGATGGGGCCGTTCATCGATCCCTCGATGTGGGAGATGACCCCGGACTCGATATACTCGGCCAGCCTGCCGTGGGTCGGAAAGAGGGCCGAGGGGGCGAGGACCAGATCCTTGAGGCCGCGCGCGGCCAGCTTGTCCATCACCAGGTTGACCAGATAGTCGCCGTTGCGCAGATGATGATGAAAGGAGATGACCATGCCGTCGCGGATCTCGCAGGCGTCGATCGCTGCGTCGAGATCGGCCAGCAGTTTGTTCCCGTAGCGGGCGGCGGCGGGGATCGATCCGCCGTAGCGCATGCCCCCGCCGGCATCGGCATGAGCCCCCATGAAAGGCCGCACGCTGCGGCCGTTGACCTCTGTGGGCACCAGGCGCCCGAGACTGTTCTTCACCATGCTCATATCTTTTCTTCCTCTCCGAGAACGCCATGGGCGCGGGCGCGCTCGAGAGTCTTTTGTGCGCGCGCCACCACCGGGGCATCGATCATCTTGGTGCCGAGAGAGACCACCCCCGATCCCTTGGCCTTGGCCTCCTCCAGGGCGGCCACAATTTTCTGCGCTTTTTCGATCTGCTCCGGCGAGGGACAAAAGGCCGCATGCACCGGTTTGATCTGGCTGGGATGGATCACCCCCTTGCCGTCAAAGCCCTGGGCCATCGCCTCGCGGGCGCTTGCGCTCAGCCCTTCCACATCCTGTACATCGGAGTAGACCGTATCGATCGCCTGGATCCCGGCCGCCTTGGCCGCCAGCACGATCAGGCTGCGGGCCACAAAGTGTTCCCGGCCCTCGACCGTGCGCTCCACCCCCAGATCGGCGGTGAAATCCTCGGCCCCGAAGCAGAGGGCGATATTGCGGCTGCTGGCGGTGGCGATCTCGTCGGCGTGAAGCACGCCCCGGGCGGTCTCGATCAGGGGCATGAAGAGGAGGGGTTGGGCGAGTCCCGCCTTCGCCTCCAGGGCCGCCACCTGCTCCTCGACGGCGCGCACGTCGGCCGCGCCCTCGCACTTGGGGATGAGCAGTGTGTCGGGGGCGGCGGCGACAATTTCTTCGAGATCCGCACCACCGTAGGGGGTCTGCAGGGGATTGATGCGCACAATGCGCTCGCTGCTGCCGAATTCAAGGGCCGCAAGGGCATGCTTGACCAGGATGCGCGTCGCGAACTTTTCCACCGGGGCCACCGAGTCCTCGAGGTCGAGAATGAGACAGTCCGCCCCGAAGAGATGGGCGTTGAGCATGAGATCGGGATTGCTGCCGGGCAGGTAGAGGCGTGTCCGCCGCAGGCGGTTCCTGTCAGCCGGCGGGTGCGGCGCCACGGCAAGGGGCTTGAGCCCCGACTTGTGGCCGGCGGCGCGGGCGGCCGCCTCGATCCGCGCCCGGATCACCCAGTCCAGCGCCCCCTTGTCGTTGATCGTCACCCGGGCATGGTCAATGCCCAGTTCCTGCAATGTCCCTGCAGCGGTGGCTGTGATCGCCTTGCCGAATAGGGCCTTGACCGAGCTGTTCACCTGAATCTCCAGGCCGCCCTCCCGGCGCATCTCGATCTCGACCACAAGGTCGCTCTTTTCGTCGCGGCCGGCCCTGCCGGTCAGATATTCCATGGCATCCATTCTCCAATAATTCCACCGATACACAATGGCATCAATTTACCAATCGTTTTGCTCTGATGCAACCCTTCTCTGCACTTCTCACCCGCCGGGCGGCTTCTCCTCCCTGCGCTTCTCGAGGATCTCGCGCGCGACCGCCAGATTCTCAGGACTGGAGAGCATGAGCAGCACATCCCCCTCCTCGAGCACGGTCGATCCCCCCGGCATGATGAATTTCTCGTTGCGCGAGATCAGGGTGATCAGGCAGTCCCTGGGAAAACCGAGTTCGAGGATTTGCTGCCCCGCCGCCTCCGAGCCGTAAGGGACAAAGAGGTCCACCAGCTGCAGGTCCATCCCCTCCGGATTGTCGAAATCGATCGGGTAGCGGCGCTGGCGCACCAGGGGGGCATCGACCCGGGCCAGCCGCGCCATCAGGGGGATGGTGGTGCCCTGCAGCAGGACGGAGGAGATGACGATGAAGAAAACCAGATTGAAGATGAAATGGGTCTGATCCAGCCCCGCCAGCATGGGAAAGGTGGCCAGCACGATCGGCACCGAACCGCGCAATCCCACCCACGAGATCAGATGTTTTTCTCGGAAGCTGAAACGGAAGGGGAGCAGGCTGATAAAGACCGCGGCTGGCCGCGCCACCAGGATCAGCAGCAGGGCCACGAGCAGCCCCTGGCCGGCCACCGGAATGAGCTGCGAGGGAAAAACCAGCAGTCCCAGGGTGAGAAACATCAGGATCTGCATCAGCCAGGCGATGCCATCCTGGAAACGGATCAGGCTCTTCTTGTGCGAAAAACTCTCCTTGCCCAGCACCAGTCCGGTCATATAGACCGCCAGAAATCCGCTCCCCTTCAGCCAGGCGGTCAGGGCATAGGTCAGCAGCACCCAGCCCAGGGAGAGGACCGGATAGAGCCCTTCATAGTCGAGCTTGACCCGGTTGATAATGCGTATGAAGAACCGGGCCATGAGATAGCCCAGGGCGAGGCCGATGATCAGCTGCTGAAGAAAAAGGGGGACCAGGCTCAGCACCGGCCGGGCGGGTTCACGGATGAGCGCGATCATTCCGATCGTCAAAAAGACCGCCATCGGATCGTTGCTCCCCGACTCGAGCTCGAGCAGGGGTCGGAGCGGCTCCTTGAGCCCGACATTTTTTGAACGCAGCACAGCGAAAACCGCTGCTGCGTCGGTCGAGGAGACGATCGCCCCGATCAGCAGACTCTCCATCCAGTTGTGGCCTAGCAGGTAATGGATGCCGAGGCCGGTGATAAGGGCGGTCGAAAAAACCCCGAACGTGGCCAGAGCCACCGCCGGCCGCACCACCCGGCGTACCGCAGCGACATCGGTCTCCAGACCGCCGGCAAAGAGGATATAGGCCAGCGCTATCGTGCCAAGGGTCTGCGCCATGCGGGCGTTGTCGAAATAGATGCCGCCGGGGCCATCATAGCCGGCCACCATGCCGATGCCGAGGAAAAGGAGCAGGGTCGGCACGCCGAAACGCTCCGAGACCTTGCTCAGCAGGACGCTGACGACCACGATCACCGCCGCAGTCAGGAGGAGCAGCTCTCCGCTCATACGCGGCCGCCCGGCCGCTTATTTCTTGACGATCTTGGCAAAATAGGGTCTGGACTCCGTATCGACGCGCAGGAAATAGAGCCCGGCCGGACAGCGCGACAGATCAAGGCGCTGCTCGCGGGGATGATGGATCTGCAGCACAAGTTGGCCGAGTTGATTGTAAAGTTTGACCGAGCGGATTGCACTTCCGCCGGCGAGGGCGAAGGAGACTGTGCGGCCGGCCGGATTGGGCCAGACCGGCACCTCCAGGCGCAGTTCGGGAGAGACCGGAAAACGCTCCGCCTCGACGCTGGTCTGCAGGCGGCCCCACTGCGCGGTGGTGGTGTCGAACTGCTGCACACTTTTTTGGGTAAGGCTGTACCGGTACCCCGTGTTGTTCACGGAGGTATCGCCGCTGCTCCAGATCGTCGAAATCCCGCCGAAAAGATAGAACAGGGTATCCCCGTCAACGATCTCCATGGACAGAGACGCTTGCGAGGCTGGTGGCAGCCCGGTGGCGACGATCCGGCTGTAAAGCTGGCCGTCGCGCGCCGTGATCGAGATCAGGTCATCGCGGATCTCCTCACCGACCGCAGCACCGCCCTTGCGCAGGAAGGTGTAGCCCTTGCCGCCCCAGGCGTAGAGGGTGGACCCGTCGAGAAGAGTCGCGGCGGATGCCCTGGGCATGACAAAGGGCCCTTGCACAGGCGGCCCCCAGCCGAAACCGCTCTTCGGGTTGTACTGGTAATTTTCGTAATTGATGCCACCCTCGTACTGGCCGCCCCAAAAATGCCAGGTCTCGGCGCCCGGATCATAGATGGCCGAATGGCCATAAAGAGCGCGCGGCGTCTGTTTCTCCGTGAACTGGATCTCTTCGCCGTTGAAATCCGCCTGGTAAAGCATGCTGGAAACAGAGCCGTTGTTGTCGACTCCGCCGTGGAAGACCGCCCTGCCGGTAAATTGTTTACCGCCTTCGCTGAAAGGCGTGAAATGGGCGGCAGCGGCTATTTTTTCCTTGTCATAGAATTTATGAAATGCGAGCTGCCGCCACTCCTGTTTTTGCATGTTGAGCATGTAGACGGCGCTGTCGCCGTTGGCGCTGCGGCCGCCGAAACAGTAGATGTATCCTTCCCGCTTGTTCTGCAGGGCCTGATGCCCGGCCATGGGCGGAACCTTGAGCCAGGAGGAGTCATAAGGCTTGAGCTGCACCCATTCCTGGGTGCGAAAGTTATATTTCCAGATCTCATCAGACCGGTCAATTTTGGTCTCTTTATACTCTGTAACGTAGGTGCCCCAAGCATCATGGTAGCCATAGAGGAACTCTTTTTTACGAAAGCCGCCGATGTAGATGGCGACATGGTCTTCACCCTCATCAAAATAGCTGGTGCTGAATTCAAAGAAATCTTGCGGAGGCATTTTTTGCTGCGCATTCCCCTCTCCAGGCATGTTGAAGAGGAGGGCGGTCCACAAACCGGCAGCGAACAGGCAGACACTTCCTCTTTTCATACTCACCCTTCTCCATTTTTGGAAAGCCTCAGTATCCGTCGCGAATCCTGGGCAGCTGTCATACCCCGGGCAAATTGAAGAGCGCCCTGGCATTGGCCGTCGTCCGCTCAGCCACTTGGTCGAACGCAATACCCTTCGCTTCGGCGATTTTCTGCGCCACCAGTTGAACATAGGCGGGCTCGTTGCGCTTGCCCCGATGCGGGACCGGAGCCATGAAGGGACAGTCGGTCTCGACCATAAGCCGCTCCAGCGGCACCCCGCGCATCACCCCGGCCGATGTCGAGTTCTTGAAGGTGATGTTGCCGGTGAAGGAGATGTGAAAGCCCATCTCCAGCACCTTTTCCGCCATGCGCGCGTCGCCGGAGAAGCAGTGAAAAACCCCCTGCCATCCGGCCCGGCTGCTCTCGCGCAGAATCGACAGGATCGCTTCGTCCGCATCGCGGGTGTGAATGATCAAAGGCCTCTCTTTCTCCAGAGACCAATCGAGAAAGAGGCGCAGATATTTGCGCTGCACCTCTTCGGGCGAGTAATTGTAATAGAAATCGAGCCCGACCTCGCCGAGGGCGACCACTTTGGGATGCTCGAGCAGGGATTCGATCTCCGCCAGATCCTCCGCACCAGCCCTGGCGACGTCATGGGGATGGATGCCCACGGAAGCATAGACCATGGCATGTTTTTCCGCCAGCGCCACGCTCTTGCGGCTGGTAGCCAGATCGATGCCGATGGTGATGATCTGCCGCACCCCGTTCATCCAGGCGCGCTCGAGCATCTCCTCGCGGTCGGCATCGAACTGGTCGAAATCAAGGTGGGCGTGGGTGTCGATCAGCCAGGGATTCATTTCACTTTCGCGCCCGAATCGATCTCCCCCTGCGGTGACAGGATCGCCATCCGACCCTGCCCGTCCTCGGCGGCGAGCAGCATGCCGTTGGACTCGATGCCGCGGATCACCGCCGGCTGCAGGTTGGCGACGATGATGATGGTGCGGCCGGTCATCTCCTCCGGAGTGTAATGTTTGGCCACCCCGGCGACGATCTGCCGCATCTCGCTCCCCACCTCCAGCTCGAGGCGCAGCAGCTTGTCGGCCTTTTCGACCTTTTCCGCCTTGACGACCCTGGCGACGCGCAGATCCACTTTGGCGAACTCGTCATAGGTGATGCGCGGTTTTTCTGCGGCAGCGGCAGAGGGGTTCCCTTGAGCTGCCGGACCGGCAGCAGCAGCGGGTTGGCCCACACCAACGGCGGCGGCCCTTGCCGGGGCCTCTGAATCCGCTTTCTCCGCCGGAACCTCAGCGCCGGCCGACGCAGCCTTGAGCGCCTCCGAGATCGCGCGCAGCCGCTCCACCTCCGGACGGATCTGGCTCTCCTCGATCTTGGTGAAAAGAATCTGCTCCTGACCGAGGAGGTGGCCCGCCGCCATCTGGCGGCTGCCGCAGCCATCCCAGACCTGATCATTGACGCTGCCCGGCTGTCCGAGCATGGCCCAGACCTTCTCCGCGGAGAAGGGGAGGATGGGCTCCATCAACACCGCCAGGGTCTGACAGGCCTGAATGGCGAGGTGGATGGTCGTGGCGCATTTTGCACGGTTCTCCCGCGCCGTGCGCCAGGGCTCCTGATCGTTGAAATACTTGTTGGCGAAACGGGCGACATCGATCAGGGCCGCGGCCGCCTTGCGCAGCTCGTAGCCCTCCAGCAGGGCGCCGATTTTTTCCGGCGCCTCGGCCAGGGTCCGTACCATCTGCTCATCCAGCCCGTCGAGCACACCGCGCTCCGGGACGGCACCGCCAAACTGCTTGCGCGCAAAGGTGAGGGTGCGGTTGATAAAATTGCCGAGAATATCGGCCAGCTCGCTGTTGTTGCGCCCCTGAAAATCCTCCCAGATGAAATCGGCATCCCTGGTCTCCGGGGCGTTGACCGCAAGATAATAACGCAGGGGGTCGGCCGGAAACTTGTTCAGGTAATCCCCGAGCCAGACCGCATAGTTGCGGCTGGTGCTGAGTTTTTCACCCTGCAGATTGAGAAACTCGTTGGCCGGAATGTCCGCCGGCAGGACAAAACCGCCGTGCCCCATCAGCATGGCCGGCCAGATCACGGCGTGAAAGACGATGTTGTCCTTGCCGATGAAATGGACCAGCTTGGTGTCGGGCTGAAGCCAGTACTCCTTCCAGGCCTCGGGCCGGCCCTTTTTCTCAGCCCACTCTTTGGTGGCCGAGATATAGCCGATCGGGGCTTCGAACCAGACATAGATCACCTTCTCCTCGTAACCGGCCACCGGCACCTTGATGCCCCAGCTCAGGTCGCGGGTCACCGCGCGCTCCCCCAGCCCCTCCTGGAACCAGCCGCGCACATAATTAAGGACGTTCTCCTTCCACTCCCCCTTGTCCGCCAGCCACTTCTCGAGCAGGGGCTGGAATTCATTGAGCTTGAGGAAGAGATGCCTGGTCTGACGCAGCACCGGGGTGCCTCCGCAGACCTTGCAGTAGGGATGAATGAGCTCGGTCTGTTCGAGAGAACTGCCGCACGCTTCGCACTGATCCCCGCGCGCCCCGGGACGGTGGCAGCGCGGGCACTCGCCCTCGACGAAGCGGTCGGCGAGGAAACGGGCGCATTTTTCGCAGTAGAACTGCTCGATGGCGCGCTCGACCAGAAAGCCCTTGTCATGGATGACCTTGAAAAAATCAGCCGCGGTGCGGTGCTGCATCGGTGCAGAGGTGCGCGAAAAGTGGTCGAAACTCATGCCGAACCGGGTAAAGGTGTCGTAATGGTCGGCCCAGTATTTGTCGACGATCTGCTGGGGCGTCACCCCCGCCTTTTCAGCGGCGATGGCGATGGGAACGCCGTGCTCATCGGTGCCGCAGATATAGACCACATCGCGCTTTTTGAGGCGCTGGTAGCGCACATAGACGTCCGCCGGCAGATAAGCCCCGGCGAGGTGGCCGAGATGGATCGGCCCGTTGGCGTAGGGCAGGGCGCTGGTCACCAGCAGGCGCTTGTATTCCTTTTGCTGCTCTTGGCTCATGTTGATTGTTCTCTCTTCCATGATATGGACGGTGCAGCCGGCTCCGCAATCGGTCCGGCGAGGTTCGGGCAGTGGGGCGGTCTCGGGAAGCCGCGCCCCCTCACTCCGCTTCAGGGGCCGAGATCAGGGTGAAATTCTCCATCTCCGCCAGATCAAAGCTCTCCTGCTTCTCCGGCGAGAAGGAAAGGGTGATGCGTTCATTAAAGACATCCACGTGGGTGACCCTCCCCTCTCCGAGCGGGGTCTGGAAACGGGAGTCCACCCGCGGCAGCCGGGACATCTGGCGCCGGTAAAAATCGCGCTCGTACATCAGGCAGCAGAGCAGGCGGCCGCAGAGCCCGGAGAGCTTTTGCGGATTGAGGGGCAGGTTCTGCTCCTTGGCGCACTGGGTCGTGATCGGTTCGAACTCTTTCAGAAAGGTGGTGCAGCAGAGCTTGCGGCCGCAGGTGCCATAGCCGCCCACCCGCTTGGCCTCGTCGCGCACTCCGATCTGGCGCAGCTCGATGCGCACCTTGAAAAGGCCGGCCAGGTATTTCACCAGCTCGCGGAAATCGACCCGCTTTTCGGCGGTGAAATAAAAGGTCACCTTGTTGTTGTCGAACTGGTACTCGACGTCCACCAGCTTCATCTCGAGCCCGGTCTCGGCGATGCGCTTGCGGCAGATCTGGTAGGCCTCAAACTCCTTGACCCGGTTCTGGCGATAGCGATCCAGATCGCGCGGGGTCGGCTTGCGCAGGATGTTGCGCAGCACCGCGTCGCTTTTTTTGCGCTCGAGCACAGATCCGAGCTGGTTGACGATGCCCAGATCCTCCCCCTTCTCCGCCTCCACGATGGCATAATCGCCGACCTGAAAGGGGAATTCCTGGGGATTGGCATAGATATCCTTGCGCTCCCCCTTGAAGACAATTTCGACCATCATAGGGCACTGCCTTTGAGTATTAAATTCCGGTTCAGCCGCCCCAGCATCACCACCAGAATCAGGGTGGGATGCACGTTGCGGTCGAGCATCTCGATCGATTTTTCCAGATCGGTGAAAATTCCCTCGAAACGGATCTCGCTAAAAGCGGCAACGAATTTGCTCATCACCTCGATCTGATCCACATTGACGAGCTGGTCGCTGGCGACCGCCGCAGGGTTGGCAGTGAGCACCAGGGCGTCGCGGAACCAGATCAGCATCAGGGAGATAAAATCGCGCAGCTCGCGCTTGTCCAGTTCGTCGAGCACCCCCTCGGCCCATTCGATGCGGGTGCCCTCATCCTTCAGGCTGATGCGCAGGGCCTCGATGACCAGATTGCGCCGTTCCTGCAGATTCTCCTCGAGCAGCTCGGCGGCGTGACGGTAGTTGCCCTGGGCGATGCGCGCCACCAGCCGCGCCTGCTCCTCCGGAACGGACTTTTTCTCAACCAAGGCCGCCGCGACCTCGGCGTTGGTGAGCAGGTTAAAATCGACGCGCTGACAGCGCGAGATGATCGTCGGCAGCAGCCCGGCATCGCGCGAGGAAGTGAGGATGATCTGCATGTCGGCCGGCGGCTCTTCGAGGATCTTGAGCAGGGCATTGGCCGCCTCGGGGGTCATCTTGTCCGCCTCGGCGATGATGACAACCCGGCGCCCTTCCAGGGGCTTGAGGCTGCTCACCCGCCGCAGCTCGCGAATGCGCTCGATGCCGATCGTCGGCGAGGCCCAAGGCTGCTTGCGCACATAGGGATCGCGGACGAGACTGTCAAGCACCTCGCGCTCCTCCTCGACCGCCGCGCTCTTGGGCATGGGAAAAAGGAAGAAGAAATCGGGATGGCCGAAACGACCGGCGCGGCGGCAGGCGCTGCACCCATCGCAGGGCTTGTCTCCGCTGCCGCTGCAGAGGAGCGCCTTGGCCATCTCTATGGCCATCGCCTCCTTGCCGACGCCTGCAGGACCGGCAAAAAGATAGGCATGGGGGATCCGCCCGGTCTGCAGCGCCCGCGCCAGGATCTCCTTCGGCCGGCTCTGGCCGATGATCTGTGCGAAACTCATGAATCTCTTTCAGGCCGAATGAGAGGGTCGATGCCGCGCCTTATCCCAGCCACTCCTCGGGGTCCAGATTGCGGGTGTTCTTCCAGATCTGGAAATGGAGCACCGGACCGTTGATGGAACCCGATTCGCCCACTGTGCCGATCACCTGGCCCTGGCGCACCGGATCATCCTGGCTGACGCGGATCTCTTCCAAATGGGTGTATACCGTGTAAAAACCTTCACCATGACTGACGATGACGATGTTGCCGCTGCCGCGCTGCCAGGTGATCGTCTGCACCTGCCCGTCGCCCACGCTCACCACCGTTCCTCCCTGGCGGGTCTTGATGTCGATGCCGAGATTCTCGGTGATGGTGTTGAGTTCGGGATGACGCTGCCGGCCGAAGCGGCTGACAATGGTGCCGCGCACCGGCCAGCTCAGGCGGCCCTTCATCCCGGCGAATTTGCTGCTCACTGGCGGCTGGGTGCGCCCCTTGGCGGCAGCCGGCTTGCGCGCACTCGCCGTCAAACGCGCCTGCTCCGCCCTGGCGATCAGGGCGAGGATCTGCTTTTCAGAGGCGCGGCTGTCCCGCAGACGCTGCTCGAGCACCTTCTTGTCCTTGCGCACTGAGGCCAGATAAATCCGCCGCTTCTCCCGGCTGCTGGTCAGCTCGCGCTCCTCCGCCTCGCGCTCCCGCAGGGCGCGCGCCTTGTCCGCCTTTTCCTGACGGAGATAATCCTGCTGCTTCTCCAGCTCCTGCCGGCGCGCGGCCAGGGCCTGGAGGTTGCGGCGGTCGGCGTCGGCGATCATCCTCTGGTAGCGCATCCAGACCTGGGCCTGCTGCACCGACCGGATGCTGAGCATCAGGTCGATCTCCTGCGCCCGCCCGTGCTTGTAAAAGGAGACCAGCCGCTTTTTGACCTGTTCGGCCAGGGCCTCCTTCTCCGCCGTCAAGGCGCGGATGCGCCCGTCCCGCTCATCCACCTGCCGGCCGAGGCGATCCACATCCCCGTTGAGGGAGTGCAGATAGGCATGCGAGACATCGATCTCCCGGTCCAGTTTGGCCAGATAATCAATGGCCGACTTTTCATCCTTCTTCCGCCGGCTCAGCGCTTTCTCCTGGCGCTTGATCTCCTCCCGGAGGTTCTGCAGCTCGGTCTTGTGCTGCACCACCCCCCTGGGAGTCTCGGCCCGGGCGGGTGGGAGTGCCAGCACCGCGAGCAGGCAAACGGCGGATGCTATGCGCGCTCTTCTCATCCCATCCCTTGTACCAATGAGGAGGACCCCTTCAGCCCGCAGGCGGGAGGGATCTCTATACTTGTTAGAAAATAATACTCTATGCAGACAAATGCAACAGAAAACCTGCGCGGCCGGGTGCAAGAACCTCACTTGGCCGTCTGCCCCCCTCCGCTCCGATTCCGCCCGCCCTGCAAAGGCCTTGACTTGAAGCCGCCCGAATAGTATATTAATCTCTATGGAAAGAACGAATAAAAAGCCGGAAAAGGAAGCCGGCCAGCCCTGCCGCCCCGAGGAGATCGAGTACCTCCACGCCCTCAACCGTCTGACGCCTGCAGGCCGCAAACGCCTGTTGACCTGGCTGCATGTGCGCACCTACGCAGCCGACGAGCCGCTCTTCCGCCAGGGAGAACCCGCCCTCTGCCTCTTTTTTCTGCTCTCCGGTTCGCTGGCCCTGGAGGCGGACTCCCGGACCGGCCGGCCCGACCGCCTCAAGATCGTCGCCCCGGGTCAGGCTTGCGGCAGCGCCGCCCTCGCCGGCGACGCCTTTTACGGTGAGAGCTGCCTGGCCCTCGAACCCAGCCGCGTCGCGGTGCTGCCCCAGACCGCTTTCCACCAACTCCTCGCCGGCCAGCCCGCCATCGCCGCCGCCCTCCTGCAGGGGCTGCTCGAGGAGACCCTCGACGACTGGCGCCAGGCGCTGCGCACCTACAGCGGCCTGACCGACCATCTCACCCGCGCCAACATCATCGTCTGAATCCCCCTGCCGTGCTCATGAAGACCACCATGCCGATCCCGACAGCCCCCGCCCGTGAAGAGAGCGGCCGCGTTCTTGCCCTTGCCCTCATCGCCGCCGGTATCCTGCTGCCCCTGCTTATTTGCGCCCTGGCCGCGCCGCCCCTTTTCCGCCTCCTCCTGTTCACCCTCTGGCTGAACGGCCTCGCCTCGACCCTGCCCCCGCAGCCGGGCAGACGCCTCCGCCTGGGTGCGCTCCTGGCCCTCCTCCTGCTCGCCCTCCATCAGCTCTTCGCACCCCTCCTCCCCGGCCTGATCGCATCCGCGCCGCCGGGGAGCGCCGCCCCCGCCCTGCACGGCGATGCCGCCCTCATCAGCCGCCACCTCGCCGCCGGCCGCAGCGAGCTGCTCCGCTTCGCCCGGCAGCTGACTGCCCTGCTCTGGCCTTCGACGGCCACCCTGGCTCTTGCCCTTCTCCTCGCCGGCCTGCTTACCGCCCTGCGCCCACCCCTGCACCGCGAACTGCTGCGTCTCGCCCCCAACCGGGCGCTGACGCGGAGGGCCTGGCTCTTGCGCGAGCTGCCCGACCGTTTCGGCAGATGGATCCGCGACGAAAGCCTGCGCAGCCTCTTAATGGGCGGCCTCTGGGCCCTCGGCACCTGGCTGCTCGGCTACAGCCACCCCGCCGCCGCCGGGCTCTTCATGGCCCTGGCCGCACCCACCCCCTTCTGGGGCCCCCTCTTCGCCGCCGGCCTCAGCCTCTTCTTCGCCCTCGATCCGGGCCACCTCCCGCTCCAGGCCGGCGGAGCCGCCATCGTCTTTGCAGTGACCTGGCTCGCCGCCCACCTCCTCCTCACCCCCCGCCTCGCCCTCTCCCGCCCCCCGCTCTCGCGGGGCTGGACCCTGCTCTGGGCCCTCGCCGGCTACCTCTGCGCCGGCGTCGGCGGCTTTTTCATCGCCGCCCCCCTCATCGCCGCCGCCCGCCACGCCGATGGCGCCCTCCACCTGCCCACTCCTCGATCCTGCGAGCCGACCAGCCCCCAATCCGTACAATTTTCTTGATTATTTCGCTAAAAAATTCTAACTTTAAGTTTAATTATTAATATGGATGGACTCATGGCATCCGATCCGGACGCGGCGCCAGCCACGGTCGCCTTTCAGGGCGACCATGACGCCTACAGCGAACTGGCTGCTTTCAAGTTCTTTGGCGAAAACGCCTCCTGCGTGCCCTGCGCCCTTTTCGAGCAGGTTTTCGATGCCGTGATCTCCGGAACCACCCGTTACGGTATCCTTCCCGTCGAAAACTCATCCACCGGCAGCATCCACGTCAATTACGACCTGCTCCTCCAGCACGAGGTCGCCATCGTCGGCGAGGTCTATTACCGCGTCGATCATCAGCTCATCGCCCATGCCGGCGCGGCCCTGCAGGATCTTCGGGTGATCTACTCCCACCCCCAGGCCCTGGAACAGTGCCGCCAGTTCATCGCCTCGCTGCCAGGGATTCGCGCCGTGCCCGCTCTCGACACCGCCGGCAGCGTGCGCATGATCCTCGAACAGAATCTGCGCGACGCCGCCGCCATCGCCAGCCGGCGCGCCGCAGCCCTCCCCGGCATGCAGATCCTCAGGGAGAACATCCAGGATATCGCGGAGAACTATACCCGTTTTCTCCTCATCAGCCGCGAGCCCCTGGTTCCGGCCGAGGCCGACAAGACCTCGATCGTCTACGCCATGAAGAACATCCCCGGGGCGCTTTACAAGAGCCTGAGTGCCTTCGCCCTGCGCGACATCGATCTCTGCAAGATCGAGTCCCGGCCCTGGCGAGGCCGACCGTTCGAATATATCTTTTACCTCGATTTCCGCGGCACCCCCGCCCAGCAGCGCTGCCGCAATGCCCTGCGCCATCTCGAAGAGATGACCAGCTTTCTCAAGATCCTGGGATCCTATCCGGAGGGAGAAGGCCTCAATCCTCCTCTTTCCCGGTGAAGCCCCCGCCGGCGGCCCAAACAGGCCCGCCGTTGAGCGCAATCTCTACAGTGTTGTCCACCAATAAAAGGAGTTCTCCGATGAGTGCGAAAAAGAAAGTGAAAACCGGCAATCTCGCCATCCTTGTCGGCGGCGGTCCGGCGCCCGGACTGAACGGCGTCATCGCCGCAGTGACCATCGAGGCCCGGCGCCATAACCTCAAAGTCTACGGCATTATGGATGGCTACAAATGGCTGGTCAAGGGGGATGAGGCGGAGTTCAAGGCCAACGTCAAGGAGCTGCGCATCAGCGACGTCTCACGCATCCACTACGACGGGGGATCGATCCTGCGCACCTCGCGCACCAATCCGGCCAAGTCTCCGAACGGGGTCGAGAATTCGGTGAAACTCCTCCAGTCCCTCGGCGTCTCCTACATGGTCACCATCGGCGGCGACGACACCGCCTTCGGCGCCATGGAGATCGCCCGCACGGCCGGCGGCCAAATCAAGTTCGCCCATGTCCCCAAAACCATCGACAATGATCTGCCCCTGCCCAACAATCTTCCCACCTTCGGTTACCAGACCGCCCGCGACCTCGGCGCCACCCTGGTCAAGAACCTGATGGAAGACGCCCGTACCATGGACCGCTGGTACATCACCGTCGCCATGGGGCGCCACGCCGGTCATCTCGCCCTCGGCATCGCCAAATCCGCCGGCGCCACCCTGGCCATCATCGCCGAAGAGTTCGGCCATGAGGGCTTTATCCCCCTTGACCATATCTGCGATATCGTCGAGACCGCCGTCATCAAGCGCCGCGCCATGGGCAACCGCCACGGCGTGGTCGTCATCGCCGAAGGCGTCGCCGAACGCCTCAGCCCCGAGGAGCTCAAGCAAATCCCCGGCGTTATCGTCGAATACGACTCGTTCGGCAACATCCAGCACTCCGAGATCGAACTCGGCAAGATCATCAAGCTCAAGGTCGAGAGCCGCTTCGCCGCCCGCGGCGAAAAAATGTCGATGGTCGAGATCAATATCGGCTACGTCCTGCGCTGCGCCGATCCCATCCCCTTCGACCAGGAGTACACCCGCGACCTCGGCTTCCAGGCTGTGCGCTACCTGCTCAATGACAACAATATCTACAAGGGCAACGCCATGATCTCTGTCGACAATGGCAAACTCCATCCCATCCCCTTCGAGGAGATCATCGACAAGGAGACCAAAAAGACGGCGGTCCGCCTGGTGGACGTCACCAGCGACTCCTACCGCGTCGCCCGCAGCTATATGGTCCGCCTCGAAAAGCGCGATCTCGAGGACAAGGAGCTGCTGCCCCGCCTGGCCGCAGCTGCGCGCATGACCCCCAAGCAGTTCATCGAACGCTTCGAGTACCTGGCCAAATAGGCCCGCCCCGCAGGCCGGCCGCAAACGCAAAAAGCCGCTTCGATGGAAGCGGCTTTTTCTTTTTTGTCCCGGATCAGGCTAGAGAATGAGAAACAGGCTGGTGGCCACCAGCCCGCCGCGCACCCGGCCGGGATGGAGGCTGCCTACCCCCTGCCAGGCAAAATCCCAGCGCCCCCCGAGCATCTGCAGACCGAAGCCCAGGGAGCTGCTCCAGCCCAGATCTTCCGCATGCCCGGCGCCCCCGCGCAGCCAGAGAAAACGCCAGGGCGAGAACTCGCCCCCCAGAGCCACTTCCGCTCCCCCCCAATCCCCTCCGCCCGTCTCGCCGCCGCTCCATTCGGCGCTGAGCGACCAGCGCTTCTGCAGATAGCTGCCGGAAAAATGGAGGCGCCGCGGCAGCCGCAGCGAAAAGGCGGGGATCGCCAGGGTGGTGTCGCTGTGCATCACCACCTCCTCCAGATCGAGATCCTCCTCCAGGATGCGGTCGATGTTGGTGGCGTGCAGGGTAAAGTCGGCCTGGATGCGCTCGCTCTCCCTGTTCCAGCTCATCCCGCTCGCCAGATTCTCGCTGAAGAGGCCGAAGCGGAGATGGGGGTTGACCACCGCCGTCATGCCCAGGTCGAGGCCCCATCCCCTGCCGCCCTGCGCCGTGCGCAGGGTGGCCTCCCCCTCCGCCCGGGCCAGGGTGGCGCCGGTGAGGGCCCTTGCCTGCATGCGTTCGACCTGACCGTAAAAGGAGCCGATGATGTAGCGGGCGTTGATGCCCAGACTGATGCTGTGGATGCCGCGGAGGGTGAAGGGGGGAGAGTAACCCCAGGAAAAGGCGAGGTCGCTGAGCAGCATGGCCCGGCCGGCGGCCGGGGTGAAATCGTAGGTTTTGTCGACCTCATTGCCCTCGAGGAGCAGATGGAAAAGCTCCTCGGCGAGGGAGAGGCGGCTGACGGCGCGGGTCTGCCAGGAAAGGGCGGCCGGCCCGACGGCGATGGAGAAAGGCCGCGCGGTCACGCCGGCCCGGGCGAGCAGCCCTTCGCCCGCCACCGCAGCGAGAATCTCCTCCTTGGCGGCCTGGTCGAGATAGGCCCCGTTGTAGCGGCGGTACTCCTCGAGGCCGAAGGCGTTGTCCGCCGCCCATCCGCTCACCCCGAGCAGGGAGAGGGTGGTCTGGCGCCCGCGTGTAAAGGCCAGGTTCGCGGGATTGTAGTAGGGCGCCTCCGCGCCCGTCGCCAGGGTGGCGTAGGCGCCGTGCATGCCGGCGCTGCGCCCCTGCCCGAAGGCCGCGGCCGTGCAGATCAGAACAAGAATCACCCAGCCACCCGCACCACGCATCATTCCGCTTCCGTCTCCACAATCATCACCACCTGGTCGACCGAGGTGTGCTGATAGATCGTCTTCGCCGGCGGCACCTCGCCCCGGATGGCGCCGAAATCCGGCTTTTTAATATCCTTGCGCCACGCCCGCAGGTAGGCCAGCCAGCGGCAGCCGTCCAGCAGTGCGGCGCGCTCGGTGCTCTTTTGCACTGTCTCGCGGCTTTCGGGATTCTCCGGAATGAGGCCGAAACCCACCGCCCTGAAACTCTTGTTCTCCTCATCCAGCGCCAGGGCCAGGAGCCGCTCACGCAGCTCGATGGAGGCCGGAGCCTCGCGAATCTGTTCCTGCAGGCTGAGCAGATCGCCCGCCAGCCGCGCCAGCTGGGCCTCGCTAACCGGTGCGGCCTCCAGCTCGACCTGCCTGATCTCCTGCTGCCTCTCCGGCTCGCGCTTGCAGCCGCAGAGGGCGATCAGCCCTGCACAGAACAGAACCAGGCCGGGGCGTCGCCACCCCGGCCGGTTCTCTTGGTGTAAACTCATGTGCCCATTTCCCAGGATGCCAGATACTGCTTCTGTTCCTCAGTAAGCTCATCCATCTCAATGTTCATGCTCTTCAGCTTGAGCCGGGCGACCCAGTCCTCGATCTCCTCGGGGACGTCATGGACCTGCACGGCGAGCCCGCCGGCATGCTTGACCACCCACTCGGTGGCCAGGGCCTGCGTGGCAAAACTCATATCCATCACCGAAGCCGGATGGCCCTCGGCTGCGGCGAGGTTGATCAAACGGCCGTCGGCGAGGAGACGCACACGGCTGCCCGAGGGCAGGGTGTATTCATCGACAAAGTTGCGCACACCCGGCCGGCTCGCGATCGCCAGTTCCTTGAGGGCCGGGATGTCGATCTCGACATTGAAATGGCCCGAGTTGGCCATGATCGCGCCGTCTTTCATGACGGCGAAATGCTCGGCGCGCAGCACGTGAAGATCGCCGGTCAGGGTGCAAAAGAGATCGCCGATTTTGGCCGCCTCGGCCATCGGCATCACCCGGAATCCGTCCATGGCCGCCTCGAGCGCCCGGATCGGATCCACTTCGGTGATGATGACATTGGCCCCCATCCCCTTGCAGCGGGAGGCGAAGCCCTTGCCGCACCAGCCGTAGCCGGCGACCACGACGTTCTTGCCCGCCAGCAGGATATCGGTGGCGCGGATGATGCCGTCCACCGTGGACTGGCCGGTGCCGTAGCGGTTGTCGAAGAGGTTCTTGGTGGTGGCGTCGTTGACCGCAATGACCGGGAATTTCAGGGCCCCGTCCTTGGCCATGGCGCGCAGGCGGATGACGCCGGTGGTGGTCTCCTCCATGCTGCCGATCACCGACCTGGCTACCTCGGGATAATCAAAGTGGATATTGGAGACCAGATCGGCGCCGTCATCCATGGTGATGACCGGGCCATGCTCGATGGCCGCGTGGATATGGTCATAGTAAACCTTGTCATCCTCGCCCTTGATGGCGAAGACGGCGATGCCGTACTCCTTGACCAGGGCTGCGGCGACGTCATCCTGGGTCGAGAGGGGGTTGGAGGCGCAGAGCACCAGATCCGCCCCGCCCGCCTTGAGGGTGCGCATCAGATTGGCGGTCTCGGCGGTGACATGCAAACAGGCCGAGAGTTTCTTCCCCGCCAGGGGCTTTTCCTTCTCGAACCGCTCCCTCACCTGGCGCAGCACCGGCATGTCATGCTCGGCCCACTCAATGCGCTTCTTCCCGCCCTCGGCGAGATCAATATCCTTGATATCGTATTTCACAACTCCTCCATTTTCCGGGGTATGAGACATAAAGCCCACCGGTCCCCAGGGGCCGATGGGCTGCCTGTACAGGGTGAATGGAAATGAGGGCTGGACTCAGCCCCGCGCCAACACGGCGGCCTTGTCCGTGCGCTCCCAGGGGAAATCCTGGTCATCGCGGCCGAAATGGCCGTAGGAGGCGGTCGCCTTGTAGATCGGACGGCGCAGATCGAGCATCTCGATGATGCCGCGCGGCGTCAGAATGAAATTCTTGCGGATCAGCTTGACGATCTCCTCCTCAGGCATGGAACCGGTCCCGAAGGCATCGACCATCACCGAGACCGGCTCGGCCACACCGATGGCATAGGCGAGCTGGATCTCGCACTTTTTCGCCAGACCGGCGGCTACCACATTCTTGGCGATGTAGCGCGCCGCATAGGAGGCGGAACGGTCGACCTTGGTGGGATCCTTGCCCGAAAAGGCCCCGCCGCCGTGACGGGCATAACCGCCGTAGGTGTCGACGATGATCTTGCGGCCGGTCAGACCGGTGTCGCCCTGCGGGCCGCCGATGACAAATCGCCCGGTCGGGTTGACGTGGTAAATCACGCCGTGAGCGGGGATCATCTCTTTGGGCAGGATGGGCTCAATCACCCGGGCGATGACGTCTTCATGAATCTGCTTCTGGCTGACATCGGGGTCATGCTGGCTGGAGATGACCACGGTCTCGACATAGGCCGGCTTGCCGTCGACGTAATTGACCGTGACCTGGCTCTTGCCGTCGGGGCGCAGATAAGGCAGCACCCCTTGCTTGCGCACCTCGGCCAGCCTGCGCGTCAAACGGTGGGCCAGCACGATGGGCAGGGGCATCAGCTCCGGGGTCTCGTCAATAGCGAAACCGAACATCATCCCCTGGTCACCGGCGCCCTCGCGGTCGACGCCCATGGCGATGTCGGTCGACTGCTGATCGATGGTGGTGATGACCGCACAGGTCTTGTAATCGAAACCGAAATCGGCATTGGTGTAGCCGATCTCACGGATGGTCTCGCGTGCGATCGCGGGAATGTCGACATAGGTTTCCGTTGTGATCTCGCCGCCCACCAGGCAAAGCCCGGTGGTGACATAGGTCTCGCAGGCGACACGCCCGCGGGGATCATCCTTGAATACTGCATCCAGCACTGCATCGGATATCTGATCGGCCACCTTGTCCGGATGGCCCTCTGTAACCGACTCCGAAGTGAATAGAACTTCCGGCATGAACTGACTCTCCTTGCTATATCAATGGATATGGGATTATGTACTTGTATACCATGCAAAATACCGTCACAACTGCGGCTTTGCGGATGACAAAACCGCTCAATTCTGCTCCCGCCTGACCAGGGGATGGTTGGGGTCGTGGATGATCAGGTCACGGAACTTGCGCCTGAAGACCGAGCTCAAATAGTTCTCCACCTCATCGGCCGTGCTGTAGCTCAGCACCCGCTCGGCCAGATTCTCGCACTCGTCGAAATGGACCCGGCGGATGATATCCTTGATCACCAGCAGCGAGACCGGGCTGACGCTGAATTCATCGAGCCCCATGCCGATCAGGGCCATGGTGGCCAGGGGATCGCTCGCCATCTCGCCGCACATGCCGACCCACACCCCCTGGGCATGGCCGTGGTGGATGGTGTCGCGGATCAGCCTCAGCACCGACGGGCTGAAGGCGCGGTACATCTGGTCGACGTAGCGGTTGCTGCGGTCGACCGCGAGGGTGTACTGAATGAGGTCGTTGGTGCCGATGCTGAGAAAATCGCACTCCCGCGCAATGAGGTCCGCCGAGACCGCGGCGGAGGGAACCTCGATCATCGCCCCGACCGGGATCTCCTCGTCAAAGGGGATGGCTGCGGCGCGCAGCTCTTCCTTGACCGACTCGAGCACTCCACGGCAGAAGCGCATCTCCGTGACGCTCGAGATCATCGGGATGAGGATCCGCACCCGGCCGCGCACGCTGGCGCGCAGGATCGCCCGCAGCTGCATGCGAAAGACCTCCTCGCGCTCACTGTAAAGGCGCACCCCGCGATAGCCGAGAAAGGGGTTGGCCTCCTGGTGGACGTGGAAATGGCGCTGGGCCTTGTCGCCCCCGAGGTCAAAGGTGCGGAAGATGATCGGCTGGCGGTGGAGAGCGTCGATAATCCGCACATACTCCGCGTACTGCTCCTCCTCGGTCGGCAGTTCGTCGCGCATCAGAAAGAGATATTCGGTGCGGTAGAGCCCGACGCCGATCGCCCCGTCGGCGATAGCCGGCTGAACCTCCTCGAAAAACTCGATGTTGGCGGAGAGCTCGATGTCCTTGCCATCCTTGGTCCGGGCCGGCAGGGTGCGGCTGCGCGCCAGCTTGTGCGAGAGCGCCTCGTAAAGGCTGCGCGTCTTTTCATAGCGCTCCAGGGTCTCGGGAGCAGGATTGAGGATCAGCTGCCCGGAATAGCCGTCGAGGATGACCGGGGTGCCCGGGACCAGATACTGGCAGACCGGGCCGAGGCCGACCACGGAGGGGACCTTGAGCGAGCGCGCCAGGATGGCGGCGTGGGAGGTGCGGCTGCCGAGTTCAGTGGCGAAGCCGAGCACATAATCCCGCCGCAAATGAATGGTCTCGGAGGGCATCAGATCGGCGGCGAAGACCACCGCCGGACCCGGCAGGCCGTCGCCCGGCGACTTGGCCGCCCCCTGCAGCTGGCGGATGACCCGGCGCTTGACATCCTGCAGATCGGTCGCGCGCGCGCGCATGTACTCATCCTTGAAGTGGCTGAAACTCTGCTCGTATTTTTCCACCACCTGCAGAAAAAGCCACTCGGCGTTCAACCGCTCCTCGCGAATGCGGCGGATAGCCGCCCCGCGGATCTCGGGATCGTCGAGGATGAGGATGTGCACCTCAAAAATCTCCGCGCTGCGCTCCCCGAGCCGCTCCTGGGTCTCCTCGCCGATCCGGGTCAGCTCGCACTTGGCGTTTTCGATCGCCTGGGTGAGCCTCTGCACCTCGGCCTCGACCTCCGCGGCGGCCACCTCATGGGGCCGGACATCCTGGATGCCGCTGCCAAAGGGGAAGGCCGGACCGATGGCGATCCCCTGCGAGACCGCCAGCCCCTTGATCCTCATCTCCTGTGATGCTGCACTCTCAGCATGCATAGTCTGCATCCATCGTAAGCGCTACTCTTCGTCGAACTGGCGCTTGTCGATCAGCTCCTCGATCGCTTCCAGCGCCGAGAATTCGTCCTCGCCGTTGATGCGGATGATCACCTCGCTGCCGTGGCCCGCTTCAAGCATCAGGACACCCATGATGCTCTTGGCGTTGACTTCGTTGCCGTTCCTGGAGATATAGATCGCCGACTTGAAGCGGGTGGCCACCTTGACCAGTTGTCCTGCCGGCCGGGCGTGGATGCCCAGCTTGTTCTTGATCCTGAATTTTTTTTCGATCATCTGGTTCTTGCTCTTGATCAGTAATAATCAGCCGCTGCACCCCCGCGCCCTAGAGCGCGGCAGCCGCCAGCGAAATGATAATGCCGAGAAGGACCGCCCCCGCGATGGTCCAGTGTCGGGAAATGCGAAAATGGAGCGCCACCCAGGTCAGCAGCAGCGCTCCGGCAAAGAGCGCCGGCGGGACGAAACTTTCCGCATGGAGCGGATCCATCCGCCCCGCGCCCTGCAGCCACGACCAGCGCACTGCAGCGGCCAGGACGAGTCCGGCGATGACCCCGCCAGCCATCATCATGACATCAAACCAGCGCTGATAACGGCGCACCGAGAGGCCTGAGACGATGTCGAATCCCTGACGATAACCCTCGCGCAGGCCGTAGATGCGCACGGCGAGATGAGGGATGTTGTAAAGGAGCAGAAAAACCGGGATGGCGATCCAGCCCGCGGTCAGGGCCAGGGCGATCCCCGCCCCCGCCGCAGCCGGCTTGATGCCGTCCCAGAAGAGGCGGTCGCCGATGGCCCCGAGCGGCCCGATCAGACGCTCCTTGAAGATCTCGATCGGCCGGCTGTCATCCCATTTTTTGCGCTTGGCCTCCTCCTCGAGTTTGGCCACCGCACCGAGACACCAGCTCGCGTAATAGGGATGGCTGTTGAAAAAATCGAGATGGCGGCGCAGGCACTCCTCACGCTGCCTCTGCGTCTTGAACAACCGCTTGATGAAGGGGATCGCTGAAAAACCGAAGCCGAGCCCCAGCATCGATTTGTGGTTCCACGACCCCTGGATGAAAAGACAGCGCCAGAACATGTTCCAGAGATCAAAAGTGCGCAGCCGCGATTTCATCTTCCGCCTCCCGCGGCCAGCGCCGTCAAGAACCAGAAGAGGAGCCCGAGCCCCGCCCCGGCGGCCAGAGGCCACCAGCGTTTGCGCTCGTAAAAGAGGTAGAGCAGAACCGCGCAGCCGATGCCAAGAAAGACATAGACCAGGCTGCGCAGATGGAAATCCCAGCCCGCCGGAACCAGGGGGGCGAGATTCCTGAAAACAAAAAAGAACACAACAAGGCCGGCCAGGGTCAGCCCCGTACCAGCTGCGAACATCAGCAGCAGACAGAGCAGATGGGCGCGGGTGACCGCCCCCGGGGTGATGCGCGGACGCTCCATCAGCCGGGTGTAAATCGAAGCATTGAGGGTGCGCAGGGCGACGACGATGTGTGCCCCCGCCTTGGAAACCAGCAGCCCCGCCAGGGCGGCGAAGGCCACGGCCAGATCCGGCCGCCCGCTCTCCCGCCCGAGCAGGATCGCCAGCCCGGCGGCGACAGTAGCGCCGAGGTTGCCCTCATTGAAGAGGGCGCCGCCGACCGGCAGCTCGTCGAGGTAGATCAGCTCGAACATCAGGCCGATGATGAATCCCGGGGAAAAGCTGCCCAGCAGCAGCCCGACGATCGAGCAGGAAACCAGGGGACGGGAGATTACGATCTGCATCGCCGCAGTGGTATCGAGGGCGACAAATCCGCCCCACAGACTCACCACGACAACATCCTGCCACATAAGCCCACTCCCGGCAAATGAACGTGTTCCAGAACGGGGCGCAGAATCCTGCAATAAAAGGAATTATACACATATTTGCCCAGAAATACAACAAAAAACACAGCTCCGGCCCAGCCCGCCGCATCCCGCGCCCGCGGCCCGGCCAGTCTGCTTTTAAAAAACAGCCAAAACGGAAAACCATTCCATTCCACCCCGTTTTTTACTATATTTCACCGTACTCACTGCCGGAGAATATAAATGCTCCCCATCTATCTCGACTATAACGCTACCACCCCCATCGACCCCGAGGTCGCCGCCGCCATGCTGCCCTTCATGGTCAACGCCTTCGGCAATCCCTCCAGCACTCACTGGTATGGCCTCCAGGGCCGGCGCGCCGTGGAGATGGCCCGCGCCCAGGTCGCCGCCCTGCTCGGCTGCCACCCCGACGAGATCCTTTTCACCAGCGGCGGCTCCGAGGCCAACAACCTCGCCCTCAAGGGCTTCTGCCTGGCCCATCGTGAGCAGGGGAATCATCTCATCGTCTCCGCGGTCGAGCACCCGGCGGTGATGGAGGTCGCCAGGCATCTGGTGAACCGGGGTTTTAAACTTACCATCCTGCCGGTCGACGGTTACGGGATGGTCTCCCCCGCCAATCTGGCGGCGGCGCTGCGGCCGGAGACCCTGCTGGTCAGCGTCATGCACGCCAACAACGAGGTCGGCACCATCGAACCCATCGCCGATCTGGCGGCCATCGCCCATGCCCGTGGCGCCCTGTTTCATTGCGACGCCGCCCAGTCCGCCGGCAAGATCCCGGTGCTCGTCGATGAGCTGGGGGTCGACCTGCTTTCCATCGCCGGCCACAAGCTCTACGCCCCCAAGGGGATCGGCTGCCTTTATGTCCGCCGCGGCGTGACCCTCGAAAAACAGATCCACGGCGCCAACCATGAACGCGACCTCCGCGCCGGCACCGAGAACATGCTCGAGATCGCCGGACTCGGGGCAGCCTGCCGCATCGCCGCCCGCGACCTCGAAACCCTCAGCGCCCGCATGGCCGCTCAGCGCGACCGCCTCTGGGAGGGCCTCGGCGCCCGCCTCGACGGCCTGCAGCGCAACGGCCATCCCGTGCAGTGCCTGCCCAATACCCTCTCGGTCAGCTTTCACAAGCTGGAGGCCAACGCCCTCCTCGCCCGGCTGGAGGAGGTCGCCGCCTCGGCCGGGGCCGCCTGCCACAGCGACAGCATCACCATCTCGCCGGTGCTCGAGGCCATGGGCGTGCCCCTGGATTGGGCGATGGGGACCCTCCGCTTCTCGGTCGGGAGAATGACCACCGCAGAGGAGATCGACCGCGCCATCGCAGCCGTCTGCCGGGTGGCCGGTGAACTGCGCGGCGGCTCCGCTGAGAGCCTGCCGCTGCCTGCGGCCGTCGAGCTCACCCGCTACACCTTCGGCCTCGGCTGTGCCTGCAAATTGAAGCCGCAGAGCCTCGAAAAAATCCTCGCCGGCCTGCCCCGTCCGGACGATCCCGCCCTCCTCGTCGGCACCGGGACCAGCGACGATGCCGCCGTCTACCGCATCGACGACCACACCGCCATCATCGAGACCGTCGATTTCTTCACCCCCATCGTCGACGATCCCTTCCACTTCGGCGCCATCGCCGCCGCCAACGCCCTCAGCGACATCTACGCCATGGGCGGCGAGCCCCTTTTCGCCCTCAACCTCGTCGCCTTTCCGGCGGCCCGCCTCCCCCTCGATGTGCTCGAGCGGATTCTGCAAGGAGCGGCGGCCAAGTGCCGGGAGGCCGGCATCGACATCGCCGGCGGCCATACCATCGACGACACCGAACCCAAGTTCGGCCTGGCCGTCACCGGCCGCATCCATCCGGACAGAATCTGGCGCAACATCGGCGCCCGCCCGGGCGATGCCCTGCTGCTGACCAAGCCCGTCGGCCTGGGCATTCTCTCGACGGCGATGAAAAGGGGGATGCTGGACAGGAAGGGGATCGATGCGGCTGTTGCGACCATGAGCGAGCTCAACCGCTCAGCCATGACTGCTGCGCGGGAGTTTGAGGTGCACGCCTGCACCGATGTGACCGGATTCGGCCTGCTCGGCCATCTCCTCGAGATGACCCGGGGCAGTCTGGTGGAGGCGGAGATCAATTGGCAGGAGGTTCCGCTGCTGGAGCAGGCCTGGGAGATGGCCGCGGCCGGGGCCGTGCCCGGCGGCTCGCAGGCCAACCGGCAGTATGTGGCGGGGAGCGTCGATTTTGCGGCCGAGGTTCCGGAGATCGCCCGGCAGCTTCTTGCCGACGCCCAGACCTCGGGAGGATTGCTGCTGGCGGTGCCGGCCGGCTCGGCCACGGCCTTGCTGGAGAAACTGCGCACGGCTTGCCGCGGCCCGGTGGCCATCATCGGC
>ENA-UOWO01000662-UOWO01000662.1-activated-sludge-metagenome-genome-assembly--contig:-NODE-662-length-48189-cov-16.453775_pt1 | contig 48189 bp, 36 predicted proteins | sample MGYA00238148_ERZ761564 | MGnify/ENA primary metagenome ERZ761564 (study PRJEB28885, sample SAMN05720194) | activated sludge metagenome | isolation source: Anaerobic digester | place: USA... | reverse complement strand
GCATGCCGGGCAAGCAATCCCTGACCTCCCGACACATTCGCCGTATCGACCACATGCACGCGTCCTGCCAGATTCGCACTCGCGGTTTCACCGGCCTGCAGGGTGCCGGATATCGCGCGCGAAACGCCGACGTAGACCACAGCTTCGTGGTGGCTGAGCAGGAACTCGAACAGGCGCCGGAAATCGCCAGGCGGCGGCTGCGAGGTGCGCACCGTGTGTTCGCTCGTTCGCAACAAGGCGTAGAAGGCTTCCGGCGAGAGCGAAACCTTGTCGAGAAAATCCTCGGGGCCGATGTTGATGCGCACCGGCACCATCTGGATTGGCAGAAGTTCGAGGGCATCGGCCGGCACATCGGCCGCCGAGTCGACGACGATCGCCACTGCACTGCGTTCGCGCGTCGCACGCTGCTGGGCATGCATGTCGTCCGCCTTGCGTGCACGCACCTCACCGAAAGCCGAAAGGGTCTCGAACAATGCGGCAGGGTCGTCGACATGCATGTGCACGCGCAGTTTCTCGCGCGTGCCGGCGATCACGAGACTCGATCCATCGAGTGCGTCGAGCGTCTTGCGCACGGCGCTGCGATCGATCGCGCCGGCCGAGAGGACGCATTCCGAACACCAGCGATGCAGCGAGTCCGCTTCCGCATCGACCCCGACCATCACGCCCGCTTCCGCGACGCTCGTCAAACCCACTTCGGTTTTCGCGGAACGTCCGCGCAGGATGTAGTCGTTGATGCCTTCGAGCAGGTTGAGGAATCCCTGCGCGCCCGCATCGACGACGCCGGCCTTGCGCAGCACGGCCAGCTGGTTCGGCGTATTTGCAAGGGCTCGCCGGCTCGCCACAAGGGCCCGGTCAAAAGCCGATCGCAGATCGACGACTCCTTGATCGCAGGCCAGCCGCAACGACTCCGCGAATGCCTGGATCACCGACAGCATGGTGCCCTCGCGAGGCTCGGCAATGGCCTGGCGGGCCTGGGCCGACCCGCGCCCGACCGCACTCGCGAGCGTGTCGACGACGAGCCGACGATGACCCTGCAAACCCTCGCTCACGCCTTGCAGGAACTGGGCAAGAATGGCGCCCGAATTGCCGCGCGCACCATCGATCGCCTCGCTGCCGACACGTCCGAACAGCACACCGACATCGCCACCGCGAACGGATTGCAGGGCATCGCGCACACTGGCCAGGGTAAAACCGAGATTGCTCCCGGTATCGCCGTCAGGCACCGGGAACACATTGATCCGGTTCAGCCGATCGCGATCGGCAAGTACCCGGCCGATACCCGCAATCAGCGCCTGCTTGAGCGTGCGTCCGTCGGCATGGTGTTGGGGAGTGATCGACTGGACGGCAATGTTGGGCATGCCCACGAGTTTAGGGCAACGCGGCGGCAAGGAAACCGATCGGATCCGGACAGATGATCTGTCCGCTGTTGTCCGCTGCTGTCCGATGGACACCGCGACAACGTGACATGCGCACGCAACTTGCTGAAAAACAACATTTCCCTGCCACTGGCACGAAGGATGCTAATCACACTCGCAGAATTCTGTTGACCAGCAGTCCGGCACCGTGCCGGAACAGCACGGTTGCTGGAGTCTTCGCCGGGATAGTGGGACACTTCGAAATCCAGGCGTAGACGCAGTCCCGAGCAGCCATCCGGAGACGCAGCATGAACACGCGCAAATCGAGCGCTTTACTGATCCCGGTCGCGGCGCTGCTTTTCAGCGTGGCGGCGGTGGCAAGCGAATTTCCGATCGACGGTCGTGGCGCCTCGGTGCGCAACGAATCGGCCTCGGCCAACCCGACTTCGGATGCCGACTGCCCGCCGGTGTCGTCGACCGGCGTGCCGACATCGAAATACACGGGCGACCTCAACGCCCATTCCGAGCGGGCCGACACTTCAACGACCCCGGTTGCGGATGAAGCGGCGGGCAATGCGAAAGAGCGATCGACCCGCTCGGGCGGAAGCTCGGGAAGTCTGGTCGCGCCCAAGATCCGCAGCAATCGCTGGCAGTCGCTGGTGCCCGGCGCAATCCAGTAGGAAGACTTCGCGGGTTGCGACCTCGGGATCAGCGGGATAGGCTGCCAACCCTCTCCGCGCCAGTCCGCCGAATCGCAATGCCGTCTTTTCCCCTGTTGCGCATCATCGCGCATGTATTCTGTTTGCTTCCCCTGCCTGCATTTGCCTGCAACGGCTCCTTGCATATCGAACTCACGAACGCCGGGGTCTACGCCCTTTCGTTTGACGAGGTAACAAGCAAGCAGCCCGGACTGGCCGGGTGCGCCATCGAGCAGTTGAATCTCGAAAGCCAGGGCAAGCCTGTGCCCCTGCGCGTCGTCGACAACGGCAATGGCCGCTTTGACGAAGGCGATCGCATCGAGTGGATCGGCGAGCGCCTGCACGGCCCGACGAGCTGGTTCGATTCCTTCAGCATCAACAATGCCTATCTCCTTTCGGCATCGGCAGGAACGCATGCGCGCCTGACGGATCGGGCATCGAGTGGAACCCGCGCGGCGTCGCTGCAACGCACCCTGCATTTCGAGCAGGAAAATCTCATGATCCGGCTCGATCAGAACCAGCAGAAGCCGGGCGAAGAGCCTGATGTATGGCACTGGGCCAAGCTGACCCACGCTGATCCGCAGCCATTCACGACCGAGTTCGACCTGGCGGATCTTGCTGCCCGCGGTGCCGATGCCAGCCTGCGCATAAACGTTCGCGGAATCTCGACGATCTACGTGATGGTCCAGGACAAGTCCGCAAAACCACGCGACCACTCCCTCGAGGTCCGCGTCAACGGTCGTCTGCTCAAGCAACTGACCTGGGATGGCCGCGACGAGCTGACCGAGACTCTGGTGGTGCCGATCGCCGATCTGAACGCAAAGGGAAACCGGCTGACCCTGAGCGTGCCGAAGCGCGCCTTGCCCTGGAACAAGGACGAGACGGCCGTTGATGTCGTGATGTTCAACTGGGCCGAGTGGCGTTACCCGTTGGCAGGTACGCTCGACGCCGGCAGTGCGCCGCTGCAGACCGTGCGTTCGGACACCGCGCCTGTCGAGATCAACTGGACCGATGCGCAATCGCCGGTTCTCTACGGAGATGACGGCCTGCGCCGCCCAGGCGAAGCGCTCGGCAATGGCCGCTATCGGTTTGCCGCAGCCGCAGGCGGCACCACGCTCTATCCGGTTTCTGGGTCGGCATTCGCAGCGCCCACCCTGCTGCGCGCGATGACCGCGGTGGACTGGCGTTCTCCGGCCAGCGGCTACGATTACCTGATCGTCAGCCATGCGAGCCTGATCGATGCGGTCAGACCGCTCGCCGCCTACCACGAGAGCCGCGGGCTCAAGGTTGCCGTGATCGATGTCGCGGATGTCTATGACGTGTTCAACCACGGCATTACCCATCCCCAGGCAGTGCGCAATCTTGTCGACCAGGCCTGGCACAACTGGCCGCAACCGCGACCGCGTTTCCTGCTCCTGGTCGGCGATGCGAGTTTCGATATCCGCAGCGAAACCTACAACGATCTCGCCTACGCGAAATTCGCCAACAATCCGCAGGAACTCCAACCCGGCCATTTCTCCGGCATCCCGGCAACCGCATACGAGAACGCCAGCAAGCAGTTGGGTGGCCGCAACCTGATCCCGACCTGGCAGTACCCGTCGCCCGAAGGCCAGTCCGCAAGCGACAACTGGTTCGGCGCGGTTGATGGCGACGATTACCATCCGGTCGTCGCGGTCGGCCGGTTTCCGGTCGTCGAACCCGCCGAAGTCACCGCCATCGTCGACAAGACGATCAAGTACATGAGCCAGCCGCAGGCGGGCACCTGGCGCCGCGACGTCATGTTCATCACCGACGAATCGGAGTACTTCCGGAAAGCCTCCGACTCGATTGCGACGAGCATCGGCGAACAGGGCTTCCTCGCCGACAAGATCTATGCAAGTCCCGACGAGGCCGACAATGTGGCCCACCAGAGTGCGATCAAGGATGGCCTCAACGCCGGTCAGTTGCTGGTGCATTTCATCGGTCATGGCGGGCGCTTCATCTGGCGGACCGGGCCGCCGGACCTGCGCAAGAACCACGATCTGTTCACCCTCGATGACGTCAGCCAGCTGAGCAACGGCAATCGACTGCCGATGGTGCTCTCGATGACCTGCTATTCGGCTCCGTTCGACAATCCGACCGAGGATTCGATCGGCGAACGCTTCCTGCGCGAAGCCGACAAAGGCGCGATCGCGGTGTTCGCGGCTTCCTGGCGCAATGCGCCATCGACCGCGTTCAGCACCGCCCTGGTCAAGGAATTGCTCAACCCCGGCGCGACGATTGGCGAAGGCATCGTGCGGGCCAAGAAGCAGATCGACGATCGCGTGCTTGTTGAAATGTACAACCTGCTCGGCGATCCGGCCGTTGTACTCGAACGACCACGTGCTGACGCCCGACTCATGCTGAGCGCGGACGCGTGGAATCCCGGCGTGCTGGTTGCCCTGCCGGGTTTGCGATTTTCCGGCCAGGTGGCGCTGGACTGGCTCGACGAATCGCGGCAACTGATCGCCACCTCGACCTATCGCGCGGAGCAGTCCACGTTCCGCGTGCCGATACCGCGCCTAGGCCCTGGCAAGGTCGCACACTTCGTGCGCGTCTACGCGAGCGACGAGGCCGGTGTTGCCGACGCTTCCGGAGTCCTTTCGTTGCAGCCGGTGCGCCCGGTCAAGGCGAGGTCTTCCTGGTTCGGCTGGTTGGGTAGCGCGAATGAAAAGCCGCTTGCCACCGATACCGTGAAACGCGGCGGATTCGACGGCGACGAAGTTGCCGACACGACGGGCAATCCCTGACTCCATGCTGCCGATGCGACCGATCATCGAGCTGGCGCGGCCGGGCCAGTGGATCAAGAACGGGTTTGTGCTGCTGCCGCTTTTCTTCGGTCATGCGATGTTCGAGCGCGAAGCGCTGCGTGGCGCGCTGCTCGCCACGCTGGCGTTCTGCCTTGCGGCATCGGCAGTCTATGCATTCAACGACACGCGCGATGTGGAGCGCGACCGCGTCCATCCCGACAAGTGCCGACGCCCGCTCGCGCGCGGAGCGCTGACTGTCCGGACCGCGCTGGGACTCGCCGTGTGCCTGGCCCTGCTCGCCATGGCGACGGCAGCGTCGTGCGGCATCGAGGTCGTCGCAATCATCGCGTTCTATCTGGTCATGCAACTCGGCTATTCGCTTGGCCTCAAGCGCGTCGCCTTCGTTGACGTGACGATCGTCGCCAGCGGCTTCGCCTTGCGCATCCTGGCCGGTGGTGTGGCAGCGCAGGTACCGTTGACGCCATGGATCCTTGTCATGGGTTTCCTGCTTGCGCTGATGCTCGCCCTCGGCAAGCGCCACGGCGACCTTGTCCACGTCGGCGAGGCGCGTGCCCACGCTGCGACCTACGACCAGGTCACGATCGAGCGTGTGCTCGGCGTCCTTTCGCTGACCGTGCTGGTGGCCTATGTGCTTTACACGGTGTCGCCCAGCGTCCTCGAACGGCATGGCCAGCACGCGCTCGCCTACTCGACGCCATGGGTCCTGCTCGGCGTGCTGCGCTATCTTTTTCTCGTTCTCAAACGCGGCGCCGGGGGCGATCCGAGCCGGCTGGCCGTGCGCGACCCGTACCTGCTGCTGGCGACAACCGGCTGGTTGACCACATTGGCGATCATCCTCTATCACTGAGTTCTCAATATCGCCGCATTCCGGCGACAATGGCGACAGCTTCCCCGCAATGGAAACCGAGTGCCGGCATTTGCCTACCAGGCGCTAGACAGCAACGGCAAGACACAGCGCGGCGTCTTGCAGGGTGACACTGCGCGCGCGGTTCGCGGAATCCTGCGTGAGCGTGGCCTCAATCCGCTCGCGGTCGATGCCGTCGCCGACGATCGGCAGACCGCATCGCCATTCGCACGGCGCGGCCTGTCCGGCAGCCAGTTGGCCATGCTGACACGACAGCTCTCGACCCTAGTCGGCGCCGAGTTGCCGATCGACGAAGCACTCGCCGCGTTGTCCGAGCAGGACGACAACGAGCGTCAGCGCGCCTTGACCGTGGCCTTGCGCGCGCGCGTCATGGAGGGCGCCAGCCTGGCCCAGGCGATGGGCGATTTCCCGGACAGCTTTCCCGAGATATTCCGCGCCACCGTCGCGGCTGGAGAACAATCGGGCCATCTCGGCGTCGTGCTCGACAAGCTCGCCGACTACGCGGAGGCGCGTGATGCGCTCAAGCAGAAGCTGCTCGGCGCGCTGACCTATCCGCTGCTGCTGTCAGTCGTTGCGATCGCCGTCGTTGCCGGCCTGCTGACCTGGGTCGTGCCACAGATCGTCGGCGTTTTCGAGAACATGCAGCAGACCCTGCCGTTCGCGACGCGCGTGCTGATGAGCCTTTCCGATTTCCTGCGCAACTGGGCCTGGCTGCTGGTGGTGGTTCTGGTGATCGCTGCAGTGGTGATCCGACTTGCCTTGCGCCGCGAGATCGTCAGATATCGATGGCATCAGACCTTGCTGCGGTTGCCGCTGATCGGGCGTCTGACGCGCGCAGCGAACACCGCACGCGCGGCACGCACGCTGGCCTTGCTGGCCGGTGCGGCCGTGCCGCTGCTCGATGCACTCGCAATCGCCGCCCAGGTCGTGCCGAACCTGCCGATGCGCGAATCACTCCGGCTCGCTGCGTTCAAGGTGCGTGAGGGCAGTGGTTTCGCCCGGGCACTCGCCGAAAGCCGGCAGTTTCCACCGGTTGCGCTGCGCCTGATCGCGAGCGGCGAGCGTTCCGGCGAGCTGCCGCGCATGCTCGATGAAGCGGCCCGACAGCAGCAACGCGATCTCGATCGCTGGCTCGGCGTGCTCTCGGCAACGTTGGGCCCGGCCGTGATCCTGCTGGTTGGCGCCATGGTCCTGTTCATCGTCCTTGCGATCCTTCTGCCGATCTTCGATCTGAACCAGATGGTGAAGTAGCCGCGACGGATCGGTTGGAGCAACGAGCAAAGCGCACCGAACAAGAAACAATGAGCAAAGCACGTTCCCGAACCCTGCCGAATCCCGCCTGCCGATCCCGAATCCCCACACTTGCGAATCCCGAATCCCGGCCCCCACATGATCCATTTTGACAACGTCAGCAAACGCTACGCGGGTGGGCACGAAGCCCTGAGCGGGCTCAGCTTTGAAGTCGCTGCGGGTGAAATGGTTTTTGTCACCGGTCATTCCGGCGCCGGCAAGACCACCCTGCTCAAGCTGCTCGGGCTGATCGAGCGCCCGACCCGCGGCGAGATCATCGTCAATGGCGCTGCGCTGGCACGCGTCCGTCAGCGATCGATCCCGCAGGTCCGCCGCGGTATCGGCATGGTCTTCCAGAATCACCGCCTGTTGATGGATCGCTGCGTGTTCGACAACGTCGCCCTGCCGCTGACGATCGCCGGCGCGGGTCGCGACGAAACCGCCAAACGCGTGCGCGCGGCGCTCGACAAGGTCGGCCTGCTCGACAAGGAACGTTCGGCACCGGCGACCCTCTCGACCGGCGAGCAGCAACGCGTCGGCATCGCGCGCGCCCTGGTCGGCAAGCCGCCGCTGATCATCGCCGACGAGCCCACCGGCAATCTCGATCCGCAACTGTCGATCGAGATCATGAACCTGTTTGCCGAATTCCAGCAGGTCGGCACGACCGTGCTGATTGCCAGCCACGACCTGCATCTGATCCGGCACATGAGCCAGCGCGTGCTCGTCCTCCACCACGGCCAGCTGATCGACGATTTTCGTCCGCAGGCGCCCGCATGACCCGCCAGCGATCCAGCGCCAACCGGTTGCGCGAGGCTCCGCCCAGCAACCAGAGCCTGCCGCGCGAGCGACGTTCGATGCACAAGCGCTGGAATGCGTGGAGCGAACAGCATCGCCAGGGATTCCGTGCCAGCCTCGTTCGCCTGATCGACCGTCCCTGGGCGACGGCGTTGACCGTGCTTGTCATGGGCCTTGCCCTCGCCCTGCCACTGCTCCTGTTCGTCCTGCTCGACAACGCCCGTTCGCTGTCCGGTGGCCTTCGCGAAGCGCGCGAATTCACGGTGTTCCTCAAGCCGGTCGAAAGCAGTGCCGCCGCGAACGCTTTTGCCAACGAACTCGGCAAGCGTGCCGACGTGCTCTCGGTCGTGACACGCACACCCGAACAGGGGCTCGCCGAATTCCGTCAGCTGTCGGGTTTCGCCGAAGCGCTCGATGTGCTCGACGACAACCCGTTGCCGAGCGTGCTCGTGGTCACGCCCAGGATCGCTGACGATCCGGCCGAACCGCCGCTGCTCGGCGAACTCAGGGCCGACCAGCGTGTCGACATGGTCCAGTACGACGCGGCCTGGCGACAGAGGCTCTCGGCCCTGCTCGGCTTTGGCGAGCGCGCAATGCTCGCCCTGATGTGTCTTCTGGGACTTGGGACCGTGCTGGTGGTTGGCAATACGATCCGCATGGACATCCAGGGACGTTCCGAGGAAATCGCCGTGGTCCAGCTGATGGGTGCCAGTGACGGCTTCGTGCGCCGACCATTCCTCTATGCGGGGTTCTGGTACGGCGTGCTCGGGGGCTTGCTGGCCGTGCTCGCGGTCGGCATCGTCGAACTGTCCGTGCGTGCGCCCTTGCTCGATTTGCTGGCCAGCTACCAGAACCGGTTCGCGTTGCACGGCTTCGGATGGCAGGATGCACTTCTGGTCATCGGCGCGAGCAGCCTGCTCGGCTGGATCGGCGCATGGATCGTCACCACCCGTTATCTGTACACCGGGCGTCCGCAGCATTGAATATGAAATCCGCACTGACCAGGCACCTCTCGTCCGACGAGCCGCGCGTACTTGTTGTCGATGGATCACGCGTCGTGCGTCGCCTGATCGAGCAGATGCTGAAGACGCATCTTCCAGGCGTGATCGTGCTTGCCTGCGAAACCGGCGCCGAGGCGATCGCCCAGCTCGGCGCGGGTGTCGTCGATTTCGTCACCACGGCGCTACGTCTGCCCGACATGGACGGCCTCGAACTGGCCAGCCAGATCCGCAAGAACTCCCCGCAGGCCTACATGCCGATCGTGGTCGTGTCCGGTGACGTGCAGGAACGTCTGGTCACGCGCTCGCTGAGCGAGGATGTCACTGACTACTTCGACAAGTCGCTTGGCTTCCAGGCGCTTGCCGAGTTCATTCGCGGCTACGTGCAGCCGACCGAATCGACCTCCGGCGAGGTGCTCTACGTGGAGGACAGCCGCGTGGTTGCGCTGGCGACACGGCGCATGCTCGAAAAGCATGGACTCACCGTGCTGCACGTGATCGCCGTCGAGGATGCCCTTGCGATGCTCGAGACCGCGCAGTCGATGGATCGCATCGGCGCCGACATCGTGCTGACCGACGTCAACCTGAAAGGCGAACTGACCGGCGGCGACCTGCTTGAACGCATCCGCCACCAGCTTGGCTACGGCAAGGGACACCTTCCGGTCATCGTGATGACCGGCGACGACAATCCCGAGAACCAGGCGGCGTTGCTGCGCGCAGGCGCCAATGACCTGGTCGAGAAGCCGATCGAGGAACGTCTGCTCGTGACCAAGCTGCTGTTCCAGTTGCGGGTCGGCCGCCACCTGCGCGCTCGGGTCGGCAACGGCGTCGCATGAGCGAGGATCGCGTCCGCCTCGACGCCTCGTGGAAGTCGCGTCTGGCGCCGGCGTTCGATGATCCGGCCATGCACGCCCTGTCGGCGTTTCTTCGCTCCGAAAAGGCCGCCGGCAAGATCATCTATCCACCCAGTTCGCGGATTTTCGCGGCGCTCGACACGACGCCCTTTGACGCGGTCAAGGTCGTCATCCTCGGTCAGGATCCCTACCACGGTCCGAACCAGGCGCATGGGCTGTGCTTTTCCGTCAGCGACGGTGTGCCGATACCGCCGTCGCTGCAGAACATCCACAAGGAAATCTCTCGCGACCTCAAGCTTCCGCGCCCCGATCACGGCAACCTGGTCGCCTGGGCCGAACAGGGCGTCCTTCTGCTCAATGCCGTATTGACGGTCGAGCACGGCCGGGCCGGCTCGCATCAGGACAAGGGTTGGGAACGCTTCACCGATGCCTGCATCGAGGCATTGAACCGCGAGCGCGAGCATCTCGTGTTCATGCTCTGGGGCAGCTACGCGCAAGCGAAAGGCCGCCTGATCGACAGCCGGCGCCATCTGGTCCTCAAGGCCCCGCATCCGTCGCCGCTGTCGGCACATCGCGGCTTTCTGGGTTGCGGCCACTTCTCGCGGGCCAACGCCTACCTGGTCGAGAACGGTCAGGTCCCGATCGACTGGCGCGTGCCGGCAAGGACAGATCGGGTCGATTCCTGAGCCCCGTCGCTGTGCCGGAGGTAACGGTTGATTCCGGCGAGTCCACTCCAAACGTGTCCAAACGGCTGACCGACGCAGGATTGTTCACGGGGAATTGCCGGATTGCTTACTGCGCGTTAATGGATTCCGGGCTACTATACCGGCCAGTTCAGTTATAGATGCAACTCCGTGTTTCCCGGGAACTCCCCGAGGCTTTTAGCACTCTTAACATGCGAGTGCTAAAATTCGCTGCATGAATGAGGACATCTGCATGACCCATGCTGTAATCACCAGCAATTTCCCGGTTCCCAGCCCGCTGGGTAGCCTTGATGCCTATATTTCGGCGGTTCACCGCGTCCCGATGCTGAGTCTCGAAGACGAGCAGGCGCTTTCTCGGGACTTTCTCGAAAACGAGAACATCGAATCGGCACGCAAGATGGTCATGTCACATCTGCGCTTCGTCGTTCACGTCGCGCGTGGCTATGCCGGCTACGGCCTGCAGATCGCCGACCTGATCCAGGAAGGCAATATCGGCCTGATGAAGGCGGTGAAGCGTTTCGATCCGGATCAGGGTGTGCGTCTGGTGTCGTTTGCCGTGCACTGGATCCGCGCCGAGATGCACGAGTTCATCCTGCGCAACTGGCGCATCGTCAAGGTCGCCACGACCAAGGCCCAGCGCAAACTGTTCTTCAACCTGCGCAAGTCGAAGAAGCGCCTCGGCTGGATGAACAACGAGGAGGTCAACACGGTGGCGCGCGAGCTTGGCGTCCCGGCGGCGACCGTACGCGAGATGGAATCGCGATTGAGCGGCCGTGACATCGCGTTCGATGCACCGACCGACGATGACGAGGATGCCCGCCCCTCGCCGGTGATGTTCCTCGAAGACCATCAGAACTCCGACCCGTACGATGCCATCGAGAATGACTCCGAGGAAGAGTCCTCGCTGGACACGCTCAATCGCGGCCTGACCCGGCTGGATGAGCGCTCGCGTGACATCATCCAGCGTCGCTGGCTGGTCGATGGCGAGAAGGCCACCTTGCAGGAACTCGCGGACGAGTATGGCGTGTCAGCCGAGCGTATCCGCCAGGTCGAGGCCAACGCGATGAAGAAGATGCGCGCCCTTTTCGTCGCCTGATCCAGATCTCGAAGACGTCAACAAAAGGCCCCGCTCGCGGGGCCTTTTTCGTTCAAGTGCCCGGTTCAGGGCGGGATATCAACCCATGTCGACGGGATCGACATCGATTGACCAGCGCACGCGACGTGATTCCTTGAGTGCACGCAACCCGGCCAGCCATTCCGGCAGGAACGCCTGCAGGGCGCTGCGTTCGGCCGCCTCGATCAGGACCTGGGCGCGCTGGAAGCCGGCGCGCCGCGGCATCGGTGCGGGCAGCGGCCCGTGTGCCGAAACCGCCAGCGGCGTTGCGCGCGCGGACTCGATAGCCAGCCCAAGGAAAGCTGTCACATCGGCCATCTGCCTGGCTTCTGCGCGCAGCAGGGCGAAGTTCGCGAACGGCGGCAATCCGGCTTGTCTTCGTTCCGCGATCAGGCTTCCCGCGAGCGCCGGATAGCCGCCATCGATCAAGGCGCGCAGCAATGGATGATCGGGATGATGGGTCTGCAGGATCACCGCACCTGCCCGATCGGCACGGCCCGCCCGGCCGGCCACCTGCACGATGAGCTGGCCCAGGCGTTCTCCGGCGCGAAAATCGACGCTGTGCAAACCCTCGTCGACGCCCGCGACCACGACGAGGGTCAGATTGGGCAGGTCGTGTCCCTTCGCGAGCATCTGGGTGCCGACGAGGATGCGCGGACCGGACACGTCGAGCTGCTCGAAAATCGCATCCCGACCCGAACGATTGCGCGTGCTGTCGCGATCGACGCGCAGGATCGGTACGTCCGGGAAGCGCTGCTGCAACGCTTCCTCGATCCGCTCGGTCCCCTGGCCTTGCGGTGCCAGGCTCGTACCCGAACATTCCGGGCAGACGGCTGGAACACGCGCTTCGGCAGCGCAGTGATGGCAGCGCAGGCGCGCTGCTCCGCGATGCAGGGTCAGCGGTCGGTCGCACTGCGCGCACTGCGCACTCCAGCCACAGGCCTGACAGATCAGCACCGGTGCGTAGCCGCGGCGATTGCGGAAGACCAGCACCTGCTCGCCACGCGCCAGGCATTCGGAGATTGCTGCAAGCGTGTTCAGGGCGAGACCGTTGTCGAGGCGTTTACGGCGCAGATCCATGATCGTCAGTGAAGGCGGGGTCGCGGCGCCGGCGCGGTGGGACAAACGCAACAGCGCATAACGCTTCGATTCGGCATTCGCGAGGCTTTCCAGCGACGGCGTTGCCGAACCAAGCACGATCGGCACATCGAGTGCCTTGGCCCGGACCATAGCGAGATCGCGGGCGTGATAACGGAATCCATCCTGTTGCTTGAACGAGGCGTCGTGCTCCTCGTCGACAATGATCAAACCGGGCTCCGGCAGCGGCACGAAGATCGCCGAGCGTGTCCCGAGGATGACTTTCGCCTCGCCGCGCGCGGCCGACAGCCAGGCCGCCGCCCGTTCACGCTCGGTGAGTCCCGAATGCAGGATCGCGATATCGAGGCCGAGCCGCTCGCGAAAACGTCGCGTGGTCTGCGGCGTCAGGGCGATCTCGGGCACCAGCACCAGTGATTGCCGTCCGCGCGCGAGGGCCGCGGCGATCGCGGCGAGATAGACCTCGGTCTTGCCACTGCCGGTGACGCCATCGAGCAGGAACGGAGCAAAGCGGTCAGGTTGTGCGTTGATCGCCGCGACCGCGCGCTGCTGTTCGTCGTTCAGCCGAGGCGCCGTGACCGGGTCGGCCCGGCGTGGCGTCGCCGGCAAGCGGACGTCCTCGACCAGACCACGCGCTCGCAGCCGGCGAAATGCCGTTCGCCAACCCGGCAATCCCGAATCGAGTCCGGTCGCCGGCAATGCGCCTTGCCCGAGCGCTTCGAGCAGGTCACTGCTGCGCGTGCCGCGCCGACGCCGCGGATCTGCCCATGTCGCCCGGCCCGCGTCCGTCAGGCGCACGCCCGCAACCCCGCGCTCGGGCAGTTCGCCGCCGTTACGCAGCAGCACCGGCAAGGCCGATTCAAGCACCTCCCCGATCGGATGCTGATAGTAACGCGCCGCCCAGCTCAACGTGCCGATCAATTCGGCGCTCAGCGGAGGATCCTGATCGAGGATCGCCGAGATCGGCTTGAGCTGGTCATCCGGATGTTCGCTGGTCTCGACGACATCGAGAACGATGCCGATCCTTTCGCCCTGGGCGAACGGCACGCGGACGCGACTACCGACCGGGGGCGGGTCCATGTGTGGAACCAGGACGTAGTCGAACAATCGGGGCAGCGGCACAGGGACCGCCACGCGGACGATACGCGGCATGCTGCAAGGGTTCTGCGAGGATGAGGAGGCAGTGTACCCGCGGCGCAAACGGACAGCCCCTCCACTTGCGGCATCTTTCTCAGGACAAACCGAGAATGACCTTCCAAGTCGCTGGTGTGGCAACGGATTTTCCCTTATCCACAGCGCCTGTGGATAAGTATGTGGATGAGCCTCTGGATTGAGCCTGCCCGGGCCGCCGCGGCGCGCTCCATGTCATCTTGGTGAAACTTTGACCACTCACCAATATTCGTTGTTTTTCAATACGTTGCGAGTATACAAAGCGTCTCGGTCGGGCTCGTGACACGTTCGTTGCCGCGCATGACGACGCCCCGCGACGCTGTGCAAAACAGCCTTGACAGGTCGGGAAATCCCGCAACTGCCCATGGCTGCTTTCTCTCCGGACGGACCGCGGCTTCCGCCGGCTCGGCCGATCGCCGCAACGGCGATCGCGGCGCGATCCAGCCACTGCCGAACAGCGAAGGTGTCTCAGGTCAGCGCAAGACTGATCAGGCCGGCAAAAACCAGAGCGATGCTGAGGACCACGGAATAGCTGATTCCGATCACGGAATACTTCAGCGTCGTCATGATCCAGCCTTGCCGGTAGACCCGCTTCTGCATCAGGAACAGGTAGAGGAACAGCCAGGTCCAGGCCAGGGTTCGCAGCCACCCGATGGGCTGCGACAGCCACAACCTGCCTGCCGCCAGCCCTTCGAGAGCACCGAGCCCTAGGATGACCAGTACCGACATGAAGATAAACGCGTGGCTGTGCAGGGCCACCAGCAGATGCTCCATGTACAGCCGGCGTTTGAACAGATAGAAGAACTTGAGCAGCACGGCAAACAACGGCATCAATACGAACAAGGTCTGCGGCAATACCGAGAAGAACCCGGCCAGCAGGCGACCCGGATTCTTGTTGATGTCGTCCAGGTTCTCCTGCATGTGCTCGAGCGTGCGGTTGAGCTTCGCGTTGAGGCCCTCCGAAAGCCAGCCGATGCTCACTAGATTGGTCTTCGAATCCCAAGGCTCGTCGCCGAACAGGCTGATCCTGCCCGAATGCTTCTTGGGGGGAGTCTTGGCGCCGGTCGGCGACTTGGCCGCTTCCTCGAGTTCGGCGAGGCGATTGACTCCGCTGTTCCGGATCTGTTCGATCTTCTCTTCGAGCTTCGCGCGCGCCTTCGGCGACATCGCCGGAACGTCCTTCGCTGCGGTCAATGCGGCGATGCTCGCGTCGACGGCCTTGGTCACATCTTCGGGCGTTGCGGCCTCTTCGATGTTGTCGTACACACCGAATTTGAGTTCGTTCGGATTGATCTCGGGCAAGGCCATCTGCATCGAGAAGAACGCGATGATCGAGAGGAAGAAGAACAGCCGGAACGGCGTGACATAGCGTGCGCGACGCCCAGCGACGTATTCGGTGGTCAGGTAGCCAGGCCGGACGTAGAGGTCCCACAACGAGCGGAAGATCCGTGAATCGACGTTGAAGACGATGTCGGCCAGATCCGACAAGACCTCGGACAGATGCCGGATCATGCCTTTCTCGGACTGGCCGCACGCGTAGCAATACGGCCCGTGTGCCGGCGCACCGCAGTTCGGACAGGTGCGCTCCGGCGTATCGATCAACGGTGCCGTGAATTCCGCATCAACCGCTGCCGTTTCGGGCACCGGCGGCGGCGGAGGCGGCAGTTCGATGGACGTGCTCATCGTGGTTTCAGCATTCCTTGGTCGCGCAGCCAGTTGCAAGTGTCGCGGACCAGCGTATCGAGCGGGGTGGTTCGATAGCCCAGTTCGCGCATCGCCTTGCCGGAGTCGACCTGCAGATGATGACAGGTGAACGACACCGCCTGCGGTGTCAGCGGCGGCTCGCGCCCGGTCACGCGACTGATCGCATCGAGCACGCGCGCGTAGCTGCGGATGAATCCGGCCGGCATGGCCTTGGCCGGCGCCTTGCGCCCCAGCTCGTGTGCGGTCGCCTGGATCAGTTCGAGAAAACTGGCCTGTACGCCGCCGAGCAGGAACTGCTCGCCGTGAGCCGGATGCCGCCAGGCAGCGATCTCGGCCCTGGCTACTTCGCGCACATCGGCAAAAGCACCCGACCCCGGCGGCGCTCCAGGCAACCTGCCCTGGTCGATCAGCAGAAACAGGCTCGCCCAGTTGTGCGTGTCGCCCGGCCCGAGGATATGCGCCGGATTGAGCACCATCGCCTCGATCGCACCGCTGGCGTCCGCTTCGAGCACGAGTTCCTCCGCGATCGCCTTGGTTCGCTCGTAGTTGATCCAGGATTCCTTACCCAATCGCGGCGAGCGTTCGGTCAGCATCGCCTCCTGCTGGCCGAATGCGGACACCGACGAGGTATGCACGAAGCGGCGCACACCGGTGGCCTGGGCTGCAGCAAGGACGTTGCGCGTACCTTCGACATTGGTGCGCGTCTGGCGCTCCTCGTGTCCGCGCCAGGTGCTGGTGTCGGCGGCGACGTGAAAGACGCAATCGGTCGGCAAGCGCAATGCATCGCGCATTGCCTTCGGATCATCCAGCGCGCCGACGATGGAACGCACGCCGCGTCGTGCAAGCGCGTCGGCCCCTGACTGACTGCGCACGACGGCGGTAACCTCGACCGAATCGGCAAGCAGGCGATCGACCAGATGGCCGCCGAGGAATCCGGTCGCTCCGGTCAGCATGACGCGCATGGGATTCACTCCGTTTCGTGGTACCGCACTGCCCCCGGTGTCGCGGCGGCGTGGGCCTGCCGCCGACAAGTCTTCGTGTCCACCGCTATACTTCGCGGTCGCAGGAAGCATTCCCGATGACCGCCATTCTATCCACCGACCGCCCCCGGTTGGCCACCGAGTTTGCTGCAACGATCCGCCTCGCCGCACCGCTGGTGCTCGGCCAGCTTTCGGCGATCGGCATGAACCTGATCGATACCGTGCTTGCCGGCCACCTCGATGCACACACGCTCGGTGCCGTTGCGCTTGGCAGCAACGTCTGGGTGCTCGCGATCATCACGATCATCGGCGTGATGATGGCGCTGCAGCCGTCGGTCGCCCAGTTGCGTGGCGCCGGTCGCGAACACGAAATCGGTGCGTTGTTCCGCCAGGCATTGTGGCTGGCCATTCCGCTCGGCATCGGCCTTGGATTCGCTGCAGCCTTGCTCGGGCCGATGCTGTTCGGTCTGATCGGTGTCGATGCGAGCCTGGTTGCCGATGCGACGTCCTTCATGCGCGCGATCGCCTGGGGCGCACCGGCGCTTTCGGTGTTCTTCGCCCTGCGCGGCCTCAGCGAGGGCATGGGCCTGACCCGCCCGACCATGTACTTCAGCATGCTCGGCCTGGTCCTGCTCGGTCCACTCGGTTACATCCTCATGTACGGCGCTTTCGGCATTCCGCGCCTCGGCGCATTCGGCTGCGGACTGGCCACGGCCATCGTGCTCTGGATCCAGTGTGCCGCATTCGCGCTTTATGTCGCGCGGCGCTCGCGCTACCGGGACCTGCACCTGCTCGCGGTTTTCGACCGGCCGGACCGGGGCAAGCTCGGGGAACTGATCGGCATCGGCGCACCGATCGCGGTGACCCTGCTCATGGAAGCCGGCCTGTTCGTCGCCGTCGCCCTGACCATCGGCAAGCTCGGCGCCGACATCATTGCCAGCCACCAGATCGCGATCAATATCGCATCGGTCGTATTCATGGTGCCGCTCGGCATCGCGATGGCCACCACCGTACGCGTCGGCTTTGCGCGCGGCCGCAACGACGGGCACGGCGTGCGCCAGGCGGGCGCGGTCGGCTTGATGCTGACGCTGTGCATGCAGGTCGCATCGGCGACCTTGCTGTTCACGATGCCCGAATACATCGCCGCGCTGTACACCACCGATGGCGCCGTCATCGCATTGGCAGCGCAGTTGCTCGCCCTGGCCGCGATCTTCCAGCTTTCCGATGGCGTCCAGGCGGCATCGAACGGTGCCCTGCGCGGCCTCAAGGACACGCGCGTGCCGATGCTGATCTCGGGCGTCGCCTACTGGTGCGTCGGCATGCCGGTCGGCCTCTGGCTCGCATTCCACAAGGGACTCGGAGCGCCCGGCATGTGGATGGGCCTGATTGCCGGGCTCAGCGCCGCGGCGGTCCTGCTGACTTCGCGGTTCTGGTCGATTGCGCTGAAGCTGCCGGCAGCCGAATAGCATCCCGTGCCGTTCGACGCATGTCGCCGCACGCGCATTCGGCTACCCTTTCCAACTTCACGGCCGCGGGAATCGTTCCGCTCACCGGACTGGAGTCAAAGATGTCGTCATCCCAACCGGGCATCGTCATGCGCCTGATGCGTGGAATCTGGAACACGCTGAACTTCACGCGTCGCCTGATTCTCAACGTGATCCTCGTGATCGTGCTGTGCCTGCTGTTCGCCGCCCTTTTCCGCGCCGCGCCGATCATCGGCGAACAGACGGCGCTGGTGCTCGATCCGCAAGGCATGATCGTCGAGCAGTACAGTACCGACGCCAGCGAACGTGCCATCGCCAGCCTCAGCGGCGAGGCCAGCAAGGAAGTGCAGCTGCGCGATCTTCTGCAGGCGATTGACGCTGCCGCGAGCGACACGCGCATCGCGCGTATCGTGCTGATCCCGGACCAGATGTCCGCCGGCATCTCGACCATGCGCGAGATCGGCCAGGCCCTCGACCGATTCCGCGCGGCAAGGAAAGATGTCGTTGTCGTCTCCGAGGGGATGGAACAGGGCCAGTACTATCTGGCTGCCCATGCCGACCAGATCCTGCTTGATCCGCAGGGTTCGGTGATGCTCGAGGGATTCGCCAATTACCGCAGCTATTATCGTGATGCGCTCGACAAGCTCGGCGTCGATGTGCACCTGATCCGGGTCGGTCAATACAAGTCGGCCGGCGAGCCCTACATCCTCAATCGTGCGTCGGACGCTGCCAAGGAAGCCGATCTGTTCTGGATGGGTGGCATCTGGAACGAATTCCTCGACGAGATCGCCGCGCTGCGCAAGCTCGATTCCAGCGCGCTCGCGAACGACGTCGCCCAGCTCGACGTGCTGGTCCCGCAATTCGATGGCGATCTCGCCAGGCTCGCGCTGGATCGCGGACTCGTCGACAAGCTCGCCACGCGCACACAGGCGCGCAAGCTGCTCCGCGAGATGGGCAAACCCGATGACAGTGGCGAGACGTTCCGCCAGATCAACTGGTCGAACTATCTCGGCATGCAGGTCGCGCAAAACCTGCCCGACCCGCGTCCCGAAGTGGCTGTCGTCGTCGCCCAGGGCGACATCGTGCAGGGCGAGCAGGCGCAGGGAATGGTCGGTGCAACGACCGCGGCAGGTCTGCTGCGCCAGGTCCGCGAAGACGACAGGGTGAAGGCCGTCGTATTGCGCGTCGACTCACCCGGCGGCGATGCCTACGCTTCGGAAGTCATCCGCCGTGAAATCGAACTGATCCAGGCCGACGGCATCCCGGTCGTCGTGTCGATGGGGGATGTCGCGGCCAGCGGTGGCTACTGGATCTCGATGAACGCCGACGAGATCTGGGCGCAACCGACCACGATCACCGGATCGATCGGCATCTACGGCATGCTCGTGACGATTCCGCAGGCACTCGAGAAGATCGGCATCCACACCGATGGCGTGTCGACCACGCCGATTGCCGGTGCCTACGACATCCGCAGACCGCTCAATCCACAGGTCGAAACGATGTTGACCAGCGTGCTGCAGCGGGGCTATCGCGATTTCATCGGCAAGGTCGCCGAAGCGCGCGGCAAGACTTCCGAGCAGATCGACGGGATTGCGCAGGGTCGGGTCTGGAGCGGCGCCCAGGCGAAGGAACGTGGACTCGTCGACAAGCTCGGCGGATTGCATGACGCGATAGGCGCCGCGGCCGCCCTCGGAAATCTCGGCACCGACTATCGGACCCGCTATGTCGAGCGCGAACTGAGTACCTGGGAGCGGTTCGCGCTCTCGCTCAGCAACAGCGGCGCGGCTGTCGGCCTGGGCCGCTGGTCTGGCCTGGCGTCGCTGCCGACCCGGCTGCTCGGCAAGGGCGAACTCGAACGCACGCTGCGTTTGCTGAACGATCTCGGCGGCAACCGCTTCGGTGTCATCGCCCATTGTTCCTGCGCGTTGAACTGAAACCCGCTGGAGTGGAACCCGACGGTGTCGCTGACAATCGTTCGACAAGGAGATCGTGCGCACCGAGCCTGCTCGCCGATGGCTGTCGCAACCGCTTCGGTGTCATCGCCTGTCCTTTGTTCACCTTTAACAGAAACCCGCTGGAGCGGAACCGGGCGATGACGGCCGCAATCAGCCGCCGCTCTGTTCGTCGATCTGCTTGTCGCGATCGGCCTGTGCCTTCTTCAGGGTTTCCTCGACTGCCCTGGCCTTGTCGAGCGCCTTGAGCTGATCGTCGAGAACGGTGGGCTGGCGCACTTCTGCAGCCGCGGGCTGGTCGCCCGACGCATCCGTCTGAACCTCGTCTGCGTCGGAACCGTGCGACGAACACGCCAACAGCAGGCTGGCTGCCAGCAGACCAGCGGTGAGTTGCAGGGTTTGTCGTACCATGGCGACCTCGATTACGCGGGCAGGCGGAGTGCAGAACCGGAGTCTGCCGCGCCGACCCGTCCCGGACAAGCGGAACCGATCCGACGATGAACGCTTCGCGCTGGCGACTCGATGGACAACTGGCCCTGGTGACCGGCGCAAGTCGTGGCATCGGCCTGGCTACCGTTCGCGAACTGGCCGGCCTCGGTGCGGATGTGCTGCTTGTGGCGCGCGACGAGGCACACCTCGAACAGGTGCGCGATGAGCTGGCCGAGGAATTCCCGCGCAGCGCCATGCGTACGTTCGCTGCCGATGTCAGCGAGCACGAGCAACGCCTCGAGGTGTTCGATTTCATGGCCGACCTCGGGCTCGATCTGTCCCTGCTGATCAACAATGTCGGCACGAATACGCGCAAGCCGACGCTCGACTACAGCGAGGGCGAGTACCGCCGCATCATCGAGACCAACCTGATCTCGGCATTCGAGATGTGCCGCCTCGCCCACCCGCAGCTCGTCCAGCATGCGAATGCCGGCATCGTCAACGTCGGCTCGGTATCGGGAATGGTTGCGGTGCGCACCGGAACGCCATACGCCATGAGCAAGGCCGCCCTGCACCAGCTGACGCGCAACCTCGCCACCGAATGGGCCGAGGATGGCATTCGGGTCAACGCCGTGGCGCCGTGGTACATCCGCACGCAACGTTCCGAACCGGCGCTGGCCGATCCGGACTATCTCGAGGAAGTGCTTGAGCGCACGCCGATGAACCGCATCGGCGAACCCGAGGAAGTCGCTGCGGCGATCGCGTTCCTGTGCCTGCCGGCGGCATCCTACATCTCGGGCGAGTGCATTGCGGTCGACGGCGGATTCCTGCGCTACGGGTTCTGAACGGCTCGCGCATTGATGTCCGGAAATGGCGAGTCCGCTGCCGGCAAGCCTGCTAGATTGCATCCATGCAAAGCGCTTCCTCCCGAATGCTGCTCGACCCGTCGGTCTGCGAACAGGCGCGATTGACCCGCGACATCCGCTTTGACGGATTGTTCTTCACGGCAGTGAAGACCACCCGCATCTATTGCCGACCAGTTTGTCCCGCACCAACGCCGAAATCATCCAACATCACCTACTACCCGAGTGCGGCGGCGGCCGCAGCGGCCGGCTTCCGGCCTTGCCTGCGATGCCGGCCGGAAGCCGCGCCGGGTTCGCCGCTGCATCGCGCCAGCAGCGAACTCGTCGCCGGCGCGCTGCGCCTGATCGAGCAGGGCGCACTCGATGGCGCATCGGTCGGCGAACTGTCGGCGCGCGTCGGAGTTGGAGAACGGCATCTGCGCCGATTGTTCGAGCATGAACTCGGCGCCAGTCCGCTCGATGTCGCGGCAACCCGACGCCTGCTGTTTGCCAAGCAACTGCTGACCGAGACGGCACTGCCAGTCACCGCAATCGCCGCAGCGGCAGGTTATGCCAGCCTGCGACGATTCAATTCCGCCTTCGTCGATGCGTATGCGAAGCCTCCCCGCGACTTCCGGCGCGGTCGTGGCCAGGCCGGACCGGACAGCGCGATCGAGCTCCGCCTGCCTTATCGCGAACCGTATGATTTCGACGGCCTGCTCGCGTTCTATGCGCGCCGCGCGATTCCCGGCGTCGAGATCATCGACGAGCGCGGCTATCGGCGCAGCATCTTGATCGATGGCGAACCCGGCTGGTTCAGTGTTTCGCAGATCGCCGGTGATTCCGCGCTGCGTCTTGGCGTACAGGGCGTGCGAACAGCGCATCTCGGCCAACTGGTAGGTCGCGTGCGCCGCATGTTCGATGTCGATGCAGATCCTGTCGCGATCATGCAGGCGCTCAAGCGCGATCGACGCTTGCGACCGCTGACGAAACGCTGGCCAGGACAACGTCTGCCCGGCGCCTGGGACGGATTTGAACTCGGCGTCCGCGCCGTGCTGGGCCAGCAGATCTCGGTGGTGGCGGCGCGCACGCTGGCCGCACGCATCGTCGAACGCTACGGCACGGCATATGAAGCGAGCGCGCCAGCCGGCCTCGGCTCCCTGTTCCCCCCGCCTGCGGCACTGGCCGAAGCACCGCTCGAGTCGATCGGGCTGACCCGTGCACGCGCAGCCACGATCCGCGGCCTGGCCCAGGCTTGTGTGGACGGTCGCATTGATTTTTCCAGCCAGCAGACGCTCGCGGATACCGTGACGCGGCTGTGCCTGCTCCCGGGCATTGGCGCATGGACGGCGCACTACATTGCGATGCGCGCGTACACGCACCCGGATGCCTTTCCGGCGGGCGACCTGGTCTTGCGCAAGATCATCGGGGAGGGCTCGCCGCTCGGCGAGCGAGCGATGCAACTCTGCGCCGAAGCATGGCGCCCATGGCGCGCTTATGCCGTCATGCTGCTTTGGCGCAGCGCCGGATGATCGCAAGCAGCCTGTGAAGACACGGATATAAAGCGCTGGCGCGCAGGACAAGGCAGCGCATCGAACGCAACACGCAAACGGGAATGAACATGATCTACGACATGATCGAATCGCCACTGGGCTCCATCCTGCTCGCGGGAGAAGGCGACGTGCTTCGCTTCATCGGCCTGCCGGAATCCCGGCATCCGATCACGATTCCCGCCGACTGGTCGCGCGACGCGAATGCGTTCGCCGAAGCAAAACGCCAGTTTGCGGCGTATTTCTCCGGAGAACTGATCGAGTTCGATCTGGCCACCTCGGCGCAAGGCAGCGAGTTCCAGCAGCGCGTATGGAAGGCGCTGCGCACGATCCCCTACGCGACGACGATCAGCTATGCCGAGCTCGCGCGGCGCATCGGCAATCCGAAGGCGAGTCGCGCAGTCGGCCTCGCCAATGGCGCAAATCCGCTCTCGATCATCGTGCCGTGTCATCGCGTGATCGGCGCGAACGGCTCGCTGACCGGCTACGGCGGCGGCCTGAAGGCAAAGCAGAGCCTGCTCGATCTGGAGCGTCGGCATGCGCCGACCGAGCGCTTCGCACTGACATCGTAGTCCCGCGCTTGTCGCCTATCGTCGGCATTCCGTGGCGCGCAAGCGCAGGGACTGCAGTTCGCTGCCGACCTTGGCACGAGTGTCGCTGAAGGCGAAACGCAGGCGACGTTCGGCGTCGGCAATACGTGCATCGAGGAACTCGCACAGTTGCAGCGCATCGATGCGCACGCAGGGATCCTCGACCCATGTATACAATGCATCGATCCGGCTGCCACGCGTACGATCAATGGGGACCGCGCGCAAGCCAGGCGCCGAAACACCGATGCCATTGCGGCCGCCATAGGCGCCGGCGAGCGAATCATCCGGAATGCCGAGGACGCCAAGCGGAACCGCACGCTGCTCGCCACTGCCGGTCTCGCTCAGATAGCGGCTGCCATCCTCGCGCGTGCACAGCGTGGCGTGCAGGTCAGGATCTGTCTCCGTGGCAGGGGCTGGAACGATCAGTGGCGAAGCGGCTTCGACCGAAGGACCTGGCTTCGTCTCGTGGCGATCAGGCAGCGACATCGGCGGCGGCGCATCCGCCAGCTCGATTCGTCGACTGTCTTCACCGCGCTGGCAGGGTTGATCCTGGAACCTGACGATTCCATCGTCGCCCACGCATCGATGGATGGTCGTCCCGGCCGCATCTCCGCAGAACGCGAAAATCACCAATACGACCATCGAGGCGGATCCGGGAGTTCGCATGTGTCGAGCATAGGCGTTCTCGATCCGGCAATGGAACGGGGGCGACAATCGCCCCCGTTCGCGTCAGCGGAACCGGCCGATCAGCGTTTGGCGTCCTTGGCCACCGCCTGTGCATCGTCCAGCGCGCGCTTGGCATTGGCCTTGGCGATCTCGTGCAACGCATCTGCCTGATCCTTGCAGGCACCGGCCTGACCCGACGACATCGCGTCGCACTTCTCGCGCGCGATCTTCAGGTCTGCGTCGGCCTTGGCGATGGCGACGTCATAATCCGCCTTGGCCTGGGTGTTGATCGTGTCGGCCTGGACTTCAGCCACGTCACCCCTTGCCTCGTCGGCCGTACTCATCGCCTCATCAGTGGCGGCATTGATCTTCTCGCTGGCCTTCGCATCGGCCTGCGCAACATCGGCTCGTGCAGCTTCCCTCGCCGCATCGAGCTTCTGCTGCGCTTCCGCAGATTGTCGTGACGCGTCCTGCTGCGCCTTGGCGAGATCCTGCTGGGCCTGCTGCCGGGCTTCATCGACCTTGCGTTGCGCCTCGACGGCGGAATCCTGCTGATTGCAGGCGCTCAGACCCAGGATCGCGGCGAGTGTGGAAACGAGCAATACAGATTTCATCGTCTTGTTCTCCCATGCGTAAGCGGCTCGCCCAGGCTCATTGGCAGCAGCCTGGATGCCACGCCGCGCATTGGAGCGTCAGTCATATGAATGAACACTGTGCCGCCTGAATTCGGTTCAGCGCGCAGATATGTCAGGGCCAGGATGACCCGATCCAACGTTGCCTTGAAGGATCAGCGTGGACCCACCGCGCTCGGCAAGCGGGCAATGCGCGCATATTCGCCGCGACTGAAGAAATCGGGTTCCGCGAGCAGCTTCTCGAACATCGGCGTCGCATCATTGCCCCAGAAAAGCTGGTCGCCGGAACGGAGGGTCGGCACCCCGAACACTCCGGACGTGATCGCCTCTTCGGTGTTCGCGCGCAGTTGCTCCTTGACCGCTGTCGCGCCGATCGCCGATTCGACATCGGCGATGCCGAGTGCGTTCGCGACGCTGCTCAGGCCTTCCGCGGTGTCGCCGGGCAAACCCTGCGTCCAGACATGCGCGAAGATCCGCGTAATCGCCTCCCAGCTCGAACCACACGCGATCGAGAGCCGCAGGGCCGCTAGCGGGTTGAACGGATGTGCGGGCGGAAAGCGCAACGCGATGCCACTAGCTTGCGCACTCCATTGCACCATGCGGTAGGTGAATTCGCGTTTACCCGGGATCTCGGCCGGGCCGAGCTGACCGTGATGGCGGAGCAAGGCCGCGAACACGACAGGGCGAGGCGTGATCGCGTGGTGCCCGGCGAGTTCGCGGACGCGCGCCAGTTGCAGATAGGCAAACGGCGAGATGAAATCGAAGTACCAGATCGCCCTGTCCGACATCAGTGCAGGCTCTTGTAGACATCGGGATCGAAAGCGTCGACCTGGATCACCTCGTCGCGCGCGTCACGCGCCTCGTTGAGTCGATCGTACTCCTGCTGCGTGATGACACCGGCGGCGAGACCGAGGTCATCAAGCAGGTGTCCCGGTGCGCGATCGAGGTTTCCCGCACGCACCGCGTCACGCAACTTGGTCTCGATCGGCAACGCCGCGACCGCCTTGTCGAGCGCGGCCTCGAGCATGCCGAGGCCCGGCTGGTCGCCTGGTGGAACGAAAACGTCTTCGGTCAACGTGCGACGCGCTTCGCGATCCTCGAGGATATCGCGCGCAACGCGTGCGCCGATGCGATCGTTCGGCGGGCGGAACCGAGCCCCGAGCGGAAAGATCAGCAGACCGAGCAGCGATGCCGCGAAGCGATTCGGAAGATTCTCGAGTACGCCAAGCAGCGCCTCCTGCACGCGGTACACGCACAACTCGACCGACCAGCGCACCAGCGCATGATTGGCCGTCGTCTTGCCTTCGTCGTGATAGCGCTTGAGCGCGGCCGAGGCCAGATAAAGATAGGCAAGGCCGTCGGCAAGTCGTCCCGAAATCTTTTCGCGGCGCTTGAGGGAACCACCGAGCGTGCCCATCGCGGTGTCCGAAAGTATCGTGAACGCAGCCGAGAATCGCGACAGGTGCTGGTAGTAGCGCGCGGTGTCCTCGGTCTGCGGCACGCCGGCCAGACGCGAGCCCGACAGGGCCAGCAGCAACGCACGGACCGAGCGTGTGACGAGCAGGTTGACATGGCCGAAGATGGCAGAATCGAAGGACTTCAGGTCCTTCCTGGCGACCGCGTCGATTTCCTTCTGCACGAACGGATGGCAGCGGATCGCACCCTGGCCGTAGACGATCATCGAGCGCGTCAGGATATTCGCCCCTTCCACGGTGATCCCGATCGGCACTGCATCCCAAGCGCGCGCAAGCGTATTGCGCGGACCACGCTGGATCGCGCTGCCGGCACGGATATCCATCGCGTCGCTGACGACCTGGCGCATCGAGTCGGTCAGGTAGGCCTTGGCGATTGATCCGATCACGGCGGGCTTTTCCCCGGCATCGAGGGCGCCGCAAGTCAGGTTGCGCGTTGCGGTCATCAGATAGGTCATGCCTGCAATCCGCGCCAGCGGTTCCTCGATGCCTTCGAAGCGACCGATCGGCGTATCGAACTGCTCGCGCACGGTCGCATAGGCACCACAGATGCGCGTTGCCATCTGTGCGGCGCCGATGCTCAAGGCCGGCAACGAGATCGAACGACCGGCGGCGAGCGATTCCATCAGCATGCGCCAGCCGTTGCCAACGCCATCCATCTCGCCGATCACCGCATCGAACGGAATCCAGACATCGCGTCCGACCGTCGGGCCGTTGTGGAACGGCACGCCCATCGGATCGTGACGCATGCCGATCTCGACGCCCGGCGTATCACGCGGAATCAAGGCACACGTGATACCGCGATCCTCGATGTCACCGATCAGGTGATCCGGATCCTTGAGCCGGAAGGCGAGGCCGATCAAGGTCGCGACCGGAGCCAGCGTGATGTAGCGCTTTTGCCAGTGACAACGCAGACCGAGCACTTCCTTGCCGTCGATCGTGCGCTTCTCGACGATGCCTTCGGATTGGGTTGCCGCCGCGTCGGAGCCGGCTTCGGGTCCGGTCAGTGCGAAACACGGGATCTCGATGCCGTCAGCGAGACGCTTGAGGTATCGATCCTTCTGCGCCTGCGTGCCGTAGTGCATGAGCAGTTCGCCTGGGCCCAGCGAGTTCGGCACCATGACGGTCACCGCCGCCGTCACCGACCGACTCGAGATGCGCGTGACGATGCGTGACTGGGCGAGCGCTGAAAATCCGTGGCCACCGTATTCCTTCGGGATAATCAGGCCGAACAGGCGGTAGTCCTTGATCAATTGCCAGGTCTCGGGAGACAGGTCGCGTCGCTGGTACACGTCCCAGTCATTGATCCTGCGGCAGAAATCATCGACCGGCCCATCCAGGAAGGCCTGCTCCTCATCGCTCAATGGGCGCGCCTTGAAATCGAGCAGTTTTTGCCAATGCGGCATGCCCGAGAACAGATCGCCATCCCACCAGACCGTGCCCGCCTCCAGCGCGATGCGCTCGGTGTCGCCGAGCCGCGGCAGCACTTTCGCGAACACCGGCATGACGAAACGCGAAACCAGGTTGCGTCTCAGCGCCGCAAGCCCGAACAGCACGGCGATGCCGATCGCCGCTGTGGTGATGACCATGAATGCGCCGGTCGAGCCCACTCCATTGACCCGCCAGCCGATCAGGATGACCGCCATGGCACTGGTCCAGCCGAGGAATCCGAGGCCGCGAAACGCGAGCACGAGAAACACGACGACGGCCAGTACGAATGCAATCCACATGGGTCGAACTCCGAGCTGCAGTCGTTCGATTATGCGCCAGTGACGATGGACCCTGCGCTGCGGTGGATCCGCGGATCGGGCTTCAGCGCATCGTACTGATGTCGAGCGCGATCGCGCGCGCCATCATGGACACGCATGGTCGGGTTCTTCTTCAGTTCGTCTACAGGAATGAGGCCATCCCGGCACTGGACTCCGGACCAACCACCCGCAACGCGCGTCTCAATCCGAACGAGGGATCGCCGTCACGAACCCGCGGAACCATCGAGCTTGAGATCCTTCATCGCCCAGATGAATTCCATCGACAGCACACTGGCGGAACCTTTGTCGACGCGGACCTTGCAGTTGAGATTCTGGGTGAATTCGGTCGACAGGCCACGATCGAACACGATCTGCGTGGACAGGTGCCAGATGTCGTTCGCGCCGCTCTCCAGCTTTGCGCTGGTCACGAGATTGCCCTTGTCGAATTCGAAGGTCTTTCCGGCCAGTCGCTGGTTGATCTCGGTAACGCAGGCATCGGCAGCGACCTTCCCGGCGCTCGAATCGCCGCAGCCAGCCAGGAGCAGCAGACAGGACACAAGAATTGGACGCATCAGGAAACTCCCGTACTCAAGTCCGTCGACCACGCGCACCGTGATCGAACTCACGGCATCGGGACGGCTTGAAGTATAGGCAATGCGCTGCAGGAACCCATGCTGCGCCGCAGCGCAGAGCTGCAGGCGTCAGTAACGCGGCAGAGCGGGATCGACTTCGCGGGACCACGCGTCGATGCCGCCTTCGACGTTGTGCACGACGCGGAAGCCATGCTCGCGGAAATGCTCGGCAGCGCGGCGGCTCGAATTCCCGTGATGGCAGAGGAACGCCAGCGGCGTGCCCTTGTCCAACTTGATCAATCGATCATGTGATGCCGCGTCGAGTACCTCGGCCGCGGCAAACGGGGCGATCGCGCGTTCCTCGGCGGAACGCACATCGATCAACGTGATCGCGCCTTCGCCGAGCAATCGCTTCAACGTCTGCACATCCAGCGCATGCACCTTCGGCGGAGCGGCGGGCAGGTCGATCGAAAGCCCTTCACCCTGAGCGGTCTCGGCCCAACCGATGTGGGCTCCGCGCGCGCGCTGTGCGCTGGCCGGATCAAACGACACCTCGATGCCATTGGCGGTCACGCGGATTTCATTGCCCTGGATCTCGCGCAGCTGGAACTGCGGCTGGAAGCGTCCGTCAATGGCGAGGAACAGTCCCATGCCGTCCGCATCCGCCAGCGCGACGCGAATCTGCGCGGCAGCCTCATCGCTGATCGTGATATCGGGCGGCGAGCGATCCGGTTGCGGCAAACCCAGCAATTCGTGCAGCTCGCCACTCGCGGCCATGCCCTGCACGATGTCGGCTCCGCCGACCAGTTCGCCATCGACATACAACTGCGGGATGGTTGGCCAGTTGCCGTAGTCCTTGATGCCCTGGCGGATCGCCTCATCGGCAAGCACGTCGACGGTGACGTAGTCGTCGAGCAGATCATTGAGCGCCCCGACCGTCGCTGCCGAGAAGCCGCAGCTCGGCGCTGCCCGTGTCCCCTTCATGAACAGCACGACGCGGTGCTCGGCGAGCATCGATTCGATGCGCTGACGGACAGGTTGGACAGTGGACATGGCAATTTCCTTGAATGGTTGCAGGCAGCCGCGCGGATCGGGGAACTGCGGCCGTCGGAGCGCGGGCATGCGGTCGGACATGGGTGCGGCACGATGATCCCGCAAGGGACGTGCGGATCGGGCATGGCCCCGGCACGTGCGCATGATAGCGAAGCTGCTGGCCGGATGGCGTGTTTGGCCGGCCGAGCAAAATACTGGATAATTCCGGCCACAGGGGAAACATCACCGTCAGGGGATACGACATGATCCGCACGTTGCCGCTTTGCATCGCTTTTGCGCTCGCCTCGACAGCGAATGCCCAGCCCCCCACCGACCCATCGGTCAGCGATCCGACAATTCCCGTCACCTACGTGGGCTCGAATGCCCGAGTGTCGCTCGGGGTCAACCATGACGGCGATGTGCTCGGCGAGATCCTCGCGATCCTCGGCAAGACCGACGAATCCGCGTGGCTCGGCGAACTGTGGCTCGGCCAGGGCGGAGCCGGTGGCATCCAGCTCGGTTACAACCGCCTGCGTGGCGCTGCGGACAGCGACAAGGCGAGCGTATGGAAATTCTTCGCCGCCGGCGACCAGAACGCCTTCAAGGATCGCAAAGCTACCGTCGGCCTGGGCTGGGAACGTGAAGACCTGTTCTTCAGCGGCTATGTCAGTCATGCGACTACCGGGACCCGTCTGGTCGATACGAACCTCGTCACCGCTACCACCACCCTGACCGGCAGCGACGCGCAAGGCGCCTACACGCAGACGCAGACGATCGAGACGCTGACCCGGTTCTTCGAACATCCCTACGAGAATGGCGCGGGCCTGAGGCTCGGCGCCTATTTCGACGATCCGCTGCTGCGCGTGCGCGGCGGAGTGGACTACGAAAAGGGCAAGTTCAGCTCGAACCAGACCACGGTTTCGCTGGGGCTCGACAAGCTCTTCCGCAACAGCCCATTCAGTCTCTCGGTGCAGGGTGAATTCGCACGCAAGTCGGGCGACTTCGAAACCGACAAGTCCGATACGCGCGGCTGGCTGCTGCTGCGCTACGATTTCGGCCAGAATTTCCGCGCGCGCGAACCGTTCCGCCTCGTCGAAGTGAAGACACCGGCGGGGAACGACGCCAGCGCAGCCGCGGCTCAACCGCAGGTGATGCGCAACGAAGTGCGCCTCGACGGTGACGCCTTCTTCAGTTTCGACCATTTCGATCTGCGCCCCGATGCAATCGCCGCGCTCGATGAACTCGTCGCCAAGCTGAAATCCGACGCGCGGGTCAGCCGCGTCACCGTCGTCGGGCACACCGATTCGGTCGGCACCGAAGCCTACAACCAGGCGTTGTCCGAGCGCCGTGCCGCCAGCGCCAAGGCGCACCTGATCAGTCGCGGCATTCCGGCGGACCAGATCGATGCGCGCGGCGAAGGCGAACTCAATCCGAGCCATCCGAACGACACGCCGGAAAACCGCCAGAAGAACCGTCGCGTCGATGTCGAGTTCCTGACCATCGAGGAAACCGTCGCGCCCGCGATCGAATCCGCACCGCCAGCCGACAAGGTCGAATGGGTGCGCGAACCGGTCAAGGCGAATCCGGCCTGGATCGAGCGCGCATTGCGCAATCCGGCCGAGCACAAGCGCACGGTGGACGTGTACAAGTTCGAGCGGGAAACATCGACGACCACGCTCGGGCCGCGCGTCTACCTGAACACCGGACCGAGCGCAGCGGACGATGCGATCACGGTCGATTTCGAGTCGAGCGCAAACCTCATCGCGGTACTCGCCAACGACAGCGATCCGGAAAATGATCCGTTGACGATCACCGCGGTCTCATCGCCGGCACACGGCGTCGCGACAATCGGTTCGGGTGGCATTCTCTATGCGCCGGCCGCCGGCTACTCGGGTCCTGACAGTTTCACCTACACGATCAGCGACGGCCATGGCGGAACCGCGACGGCCACGGTATCGGTGACCGTCAACTCGGCCTCCGCCTCGAACCAGTTGCCGATCGCCGTCAACGACGACGGCAACGTGATGAAGGGTTTCGAGACCGACATCGACGTGCTCGCCAATGACAGCGATCCGGATGGCGATGCGCTGACCGTCATCGCGGTCGAGCACACCGGCCCGGGCATCGCCACGATCACGATCAACGCCGACAACACCGTGCACTACCAGTCGATCCACGGCTATTCCGGCTTTGACACGTTCGAGTACACGGTTTCCGATGGCCATGGTGGCACTGCCAAAGCCACGGTGACCATCCTCGTCTACGAGATCACGCCCGGCTGATCGGCAATCGCTGGACCGCCCTGCCGCGAACGGTGGCGGTCCATGCTTCAGGATTCCGATGTGAGGATTGCGCGCGCGACCGGCAGGATCTTGCCGGTCCACAGTGCGTACTGATCCGCTGACGGATGCAGGCCGTCGGGCGCAAGCAGGTCCCGGCCTTCGCGCCGGGAAATGCCGCAGATGTCGACCCAGGCCGCGCCACGCATCGAAAGAATGTCGCGGGCCGCGTGGTTGAAGCGGTCGATTTCGCTGGCGACCTTCGCGGTGTCGACGTTTTTCTCGGCAGCAAAGCGCGTCACTCCCCAATCCGGTATCGAAACGCCGATGACCCGTTGGGCGTTGCCGTTGGCGCTCTCGATCGCGAAGTCGAGCAACGCTGCGTATTCGACCCGGTAGCCTTCGAGATCGAGTCCGCGATACTGGTTGTTGACGCCGATCAGCAGGCTGACCAGATCGTACGACGGCGAAAACGTGCGCTGATCGATCGCATCCTGCAACTCGCCGGTCGTCCAGCCGGTGGTCGCGACGATATCGGCATCCCCGATGCGCGTTCCGGTTTCGCGCAGGCGCGCCACCAGTTGGGTGGGCCAGCGCCTTTCGGCGGCCACATCCTCGCCGATCGTATAGGAGTCACCGAGGGCGAGATAGCGGGTCATCGAAGCGTGTGATCAGCAGCGGCGCATTCAGGCGACGTGACGGGAAAGCAATGCGCCTTCGGCCGTTCGCATGAGTGCCCGTTCGATGCGCATGAATACATCGCTGACGATCTCCGCCTGCGGCAACAAGGTGATGCGGAAATGGTTGCGGTAGTCGATATTGAAACTCGTGCCCGGAACGATCAGGACACTCTCGCTTTCGAGCAGATGCAGGGCGAATGCCTGGTCGTCGAACAGTGGCACCGCGCCCTGACGGACTCCCGGGAATGCATACATCGCTCCGGAAGGCGCGACGACGTCGAGAAACTCACTGCGTGCCACTGCATCGAGGACTGCGCGCCGTGATTCGTGCAAGCGGCCACCTGGATTGGTCAGCGCCTTGATCGTATCCTGTCCCTGCAAGGCCGCCTCGATTGCCCACTGTCCCGGCACATTGCCGCACAGACGCAATGCAGCCAGCAGATCGAACGCATGCAGCAGTTCGCGCAGACGCGGCTCGCTGCCCGAGACCGAGAACCAGCCGACCCGGTACCCACAGGCGCGATGCACCTTGCTCAAGCCGCCGAAGCTGATGCACGGCAGGTTTCCGGCCAGTACCGCCAGCGGCTGGAACGCAACATCGTCGAAAAGAATGCCGTCGTAGATCTCATCGGCGAGCAGGACCAGCCGATGGCGCCTGGCCAGCTCGACGATTCCCTCGAGCAACTCGCGCGGATAGTTGGCACCGGTCGGGTTGTTCGGGTTGATCAGGACGATCGCGCGCGTTCGCGGCGTGATCAACGCGGCCATTTCGTCGATGTCGGGCAGGTGCGCGCGTTGCGCCGGGCACGGATAGTGCACCGCCCTGCCGCCATTGAGCAGGGTCGCCGCGGTCCACAACGGGTAGTCCGGCGCCGGGATCAGCACCTCGTCGCCGGGCTCGAGCAGGGCGCGCAGGCTCAGGTCGATCAACTCGCTGACGCCGTTGCCTATGAACACCCGGTCGGCGTTGACTGTCGCCGAACCGCGACTGCGCTGCTGGTCGGCGATCGCCTCGCGTGCCTGCGGCAAGCCTTGCTGCTGGCAGTAGGCCTCGCTCCTGGGCAGCGAGCGCATGACCGCATCGCGGACGTGTGCCGGTGTTTCGAATCCGAATGCGCCCGGATTGCCGATGTTGAGCCGGATGATTTCGCGCCCCTCGGCCTCCAGGTCGCGTGCGCGGTGACTCAGGGTGCCACGGATTTCATAACGGACTTCAGCGAGACGCGAACTGGTGTTGACCGGACGATGGGGCATGGGCAGGAAAACGAACGGGGAATTTTCGGCATCTTATCAAGCTCCGTTGCTGCGCCGCACACACTCCGGTCCACACGCAACCAATTGCGCACCGCCCGCATCTGAGTGCTGTGCCGAACGTTCTCGATACCTTCGGCAGGCGTGTTCGCCGCGCTGCACGATCAGACTTGCGATCCGCCAGACCATTGACACGACGAGTTTTAGTGTTATAGTTACCTACATCACTACATTAGAAGTCACCGCCATGCACCGCCGGACCTCGCTGCCTCTTTTCATCGCCCTGATTGCTTGCCTCACAGGCTGCGCAAGCAGTACGGCACCGTCTGCCGTCTCCGAGAAAAAGCCCGAAACTCCGGAAGGTCTCCCGGTCGAAACCGCGCATGTCGAGCAGGGCGAGCTGACCGCGCGCTATGCGGCGACGGCGACCCTGCAGGCCGAGCACGAAGCGAAACTGGTCAGCGAAGTCCCTGGCACCGTGCTTGAATTGCTGGTCGAGGAAGGAGCGAGGGTCAGCAAGGGTCAGCTGCTTGCACGCATCGACGCGGCACATAGCCGGCTGCAATTGCGCGAGGCCGAAGCCGACCTGCAACGTCGCAAGAATGACGTCGACCGTGGCGAGAAGCTGCTTGCGCGCAAGTTGATCCCGGCAACCACGCACGACCAGGCCGAATCCGACTATGCAGTGCGCCGTGCCGAGGTCGCGATTGCACGCGTCACGGTCAACAAGGCCGAGATCCGTGCACCGTTCGACGGCGTCATCACGCGTCGCTGGATCAAGCAGGGCCAGTTGCTGGCTGCCAACGATGCCGTATTCGACATGGCCGATTTCGCTGACCTGCGCGCCGAACTGCGCGTGCCGGAGCGCGATGCCGTCGCCCTCGCAACCGGTCAGCCTGTCACGTTCACCGTCGATGCCCTGGCCGCTCGCCGCTTCGACGCGAAAATCGAACGGATTGCGCCGATCGTCGATGGCAACAGCGGCACGGTGAAAGTCACCGTGCGCGTCGACAATCGCGACCGCACGCTTCGACCGGGCTTGTTCGCCCGCATGGACGTCGCGTTCCTCCATCTCGCCAATGCCGTGCTGATGCCCAAGGCGGCCGTGCTTGGCAATCGCGACGCCGCGATTGCCTATGTGGTCAAGGAAGGCAAGGCGCGACGCACGCCCATCCGCACCGGCCATGAGAATGGATCGCGCGTGCAGATCCTGGAAGGTGTCGATGCCGGCGCCGAAGTCGTCGTGACCGGCCAGGCCTCCCTGACCGATGGCGCCCTCGTCGAGGTACTGCACAACGATGCCAGCTCCAGCTTCGTCCAGTCGCGCTCGGTTGCCGCGGCAACGACGCCAGGGGGCTAGAGCAACGCAACACCTGGTCGGTTCCGTTGCGCCCAGGTGAATCGTTCGCCGGTAGAATCCCGGCAATGGCAGACCCTGATGACAGCTTGCTCACCCGTATCGGCTGGCGCGGCAACCTGCCGGCCGATTCCAAGGAACATGCAGGAACGACCATTGCACGCGTCATCGCCCAGCATCGCGCCGGCTATGAATTGCACGATGGCCTGCATGCGTTCAACGCACAGCCTGCACCGCGCTTCCTGAAACCCGGCATCGACCCGGGCATGCGCCCCGCAGTAGGCGATTTCGTGCGCATCACGAGCGCCAGACCACCCTTGATCGAACAGGTCCTGCCGCGTCGAAGCGAACTCGCCCGCGCCGCCGCCGGCGAGCGTCATCAGCGACAGCTGATCGCGACCAACATCGATACCGTCATGGTCATCAGCGGCCTCGACGGGGACTTCAATCCGGCGCGTATCGATCGTTACCTGATGCTGGTCGAGGGCAGCGGTGCGCGGGCCGTGGTGATCCTGACCAAGGCCGATACCGCGGACAACATCGAGGAAGCCATCGCCGAGATGCGCAAGCGTGTACCTGCGCAGACCGGAATTCATGCGATCAATGCGAAGTCCGCAGAAAGCATCGCACCCCTGCTCCACTATTTCGGCCCGGGCACCTCGACCGTGCTCGTCGGCTCATCGGGCGTCGGCAAGTCCACGCTGACCAACACGCTGCTCGGTGAATCACGCCAGGCGACCAACGCGGTGCGCGAAACCGATAGCCGCGGTCGTCATACGACGACCTATCGCGCACTGATCCAGCTCCCTCACGGCGGCTGCCTGATCGATACTCCGGGCATGCGCGAGATCAAGCTGACCGGCGAAGAATCGCTGGCAGGCGAGCAGTTCGGAGATATCGAGGAGCTGGCCCAGGACTGTCGCTTCGGCGATTGCAGCCACTTGAGCGAACCGGCCTGTGCCGTGCGCGCCGCACTCGAGGATGGCCGGCTCGACAGCGCGCGCTGGCAGAACTATCTGAAGCTTCGCGACGAACTCGCCGCTGCCGCCGACAGCCTCGAGGCGCAGATGCGCCGCAAAAGCGAATCGCGCGTGCTGACCAAGGCACTCGGTCGTCGTCTCGACGAAAAGTACGGGCGACACTGAGGCGTCCCGGCACGAACCAGTCGCTCGTCCGCCCGGTGGCTGCGCTATATTGCGCCGACCCGTGAGCACCGAATCCGACAGCCTCGCACATCACACCGAACTTGATCGGCAACTTGTCACCGCGGTCAAGGGAATCCGCCTGCTCGGCTCGGTGAGCTGGCCGGCTTCGGCGCAGATCTCGTTCCTCGAACAATGGAAGAAAGGCAGAGCCAGCTTGCCGGTCATCGACTATCCTCGCCCCGGCCATGCGGCGGCGCGCGAGCAGATCCAGGCGATCCACGATGCCGCCGATCCGCAACATCCGGTCGGCGACTACATCCGTCGAAGCGCGGAATCCTGGCGCGTCGCCACGCAGTTGCTCGACGCGGTCGGCACGCCTGAGCTGAGCACGCATTCAATCCAGTTGTTCGGACGTCCCGGCTCGCGCGTGCCGGGCAGCGAACTGAGCAATGTCGATGCCGCGAGGCATTTCATCAGCCTCGCGGACGAACTCGACAAGGACGTGCTGACCAGCGACGCCGACTACTGCATACCGGCTCCGGTATTGCGCGAGGAACTGCAGAACCAGCTCGACAGCTTCTTCGGCGCAGGCGTCGTCCGCGTCGAGGTCGACGACCAGTTGATTTCCAAGGCCGCGGCGGGAGCGACGCGCATCCGCCTGCGTTCGGCAACCTGCTTCACCGAGTACGACCGCAACCAGTTGCTCGAACATGAAGCGTATGTGCATACGCTGACCGCGTTGAACGGGCGACGCCAACCCAACCTGGCCTCGCTTGGCCTCAGTTCCCCGCGCATCACCGCAACCCAGGAAGGACTCGCCGTTTTCGCCGAACTGATGACAGGCTCGCTGGACATCGAACGCATCAAGCGCATCAGCCTGCGCATCCTCGCCATCGACATGGCCCTGAATGGCGCTGATTTCATCGAGGTGTTCCGCTATTTCCTCGACGCCGGACAGACCGAGGCCGACAGCTTCTCCTCGGCCCAGCGCGTCTTCCGCGGTTCGCCGCTTGGCGGCGGCTCGGCCTTCACGAAGGACACCGTGTATCTGCATGGACTGCTGTCGGTGCATACGTTCTTCCGCTGGGCCTTGAAGAACCGCAAGTTGAACCTGTGCCGGAACCTGTTTGCCGGGAAGATGAGCCTGCACGATGTCGTTTCGCTCGAGAGCCAGTTCGACTCCGGCTACATCGCCGAACCGAACTGGCTGCCGCGCTGGATACGTCACGCCAATGGCCTGGCTGCGATGCTCGCTTTCTCGCTTTTCGCCAATCGCATCCGCCTCGATCGGGTCGAGGCCGAGGATCTCGTGCTCGCCTTGTAGCCGCATGCCGGATCGAGCGGAACCAGCAATGCGTGCCAGCTGCGGTTGCGGGTCGATGCGTTGACATACGAACGTGTTCGTAGAATGCTGCGGTGACTCCTGCCGCAGGGAATCGCCATGCGCACGCTGGCTCTGCTTTGCCTGTTTCTGTTCGTCCTCGCCCAATCCAACGCGCCTGCCCATGGGCGGGAATCGTCCGGCGAGGCGCCAAGCGGACAATCCTACTGGCCAGGACCCGGCATCAGCGGCTCCTGGTACAACCCCCAGCGCAGCGGCGAGGGTTTCGTCCTCGAGTATTTGTCCAACGGGACCGTGCTGGTCATCTGGTTCACCTTTCCGGCCACAGGGGAACCGGGAGCGCAGGACTGGATCATCGGCGAAGGCGGCTATGTCGTCGGCAATCGCATCCGCTTCGATCACATGTACCGGACGTTTGGCGGCACCTGGGGCGATGCGTTCAATCCGGCCGCGATCCGTCGAGTCGAATGGGGCACGCTCGAGTTCGAATTCAACGACTGCAATTCCGCGACGTTCCGCTATGCCGGCCCCGAATCCCATGGCAGCGGCGAACGCACGATGACCCGGCTGACCGCTCTCGATCAGATCCAGTGTGCGGGCAATCGTGCGGTGACCGAAACCGGCGGGCGATCCCTTGCCGGCCTGCGCAGCACCAGTGGCGCGTGGTATGTCCCTTCGCGCTCGGGAGAAGGGTGGTACATGGAACAACTTCCCGGAGACCGCCTGCTGGTTTACTGGTTCACGTTTTCCCCGCTCGGCCATCAGGCTTTTGTGCTCGGCGTGGGCCAGCGTGTCGCGGACCGGTACGAAATCCTCGATATGCACATGACGCGCGGACCCCGCTTTGGCGACGCATTCGATCCTTCGAGTGTCGTTCGCTCGGCGTGGGGGCGCATGACCGTATCGTTCTCCGATTGCGGCCATGCAGAAATCGGCTACCAGTCCATCGAACCCGGATACGCCAGCGGCACGCGCACTGCCACGAGGCTTTCCCTGCTCGCGGGCACAGCGTGCATCGACGGCACGCCTCAGGCTCTCACCCAGGGCAACTGGCAGGCAGCTGCGCCAATGCCGGCGCCGGCGCAGAGCGAGCTCGATGCGACCGTTCTGAACGGCAAGCTCTACGCGCTTGGCGGCTTCGGCGATCCGCGCGGATTCAAGCGCTACGATCCGCTCGTGAACCAGTGGGAGACACTGACCCCGCTGCCGTCGGGCCGTCATCACCTTTCGGCATTCGCGATCGATGGAGGTGTCTACTACGGCGGAGGCGCTTTCAGCGGCGGTGGCGAGCCCGGGCTTGGCGGGTATCGCTATGACGTCGCGACAAACCTCTGGGAGCCCCGACCCGAACTCCCCGCCGACTTCGGAAGTCGCGCCGCGGTATTGCACGGGCGCGTTTTCCTCGGAACCAGCTCCGGTGAACTCTGGGAGTACGATCCGCGGCAGCGGATCAGTCGCCACATTGCCAACCCGGTCAACCAGAATGAGCGCGACCACGCCCAGGTGCAGGCATTCCTCGGCGAAATATGGATTATTGGCGGTCGCTCACCCGAGACCAGCTCGGTCGTCATCTACGATCCATCAAGCGAGCAATGGAGAACGGGTCCGCGGCTCCGTCACTATCGCGGGGGCTTTGCAGCAACGGTGGTCGGGCATCAGCTGATGGTAAGCGGCGGTGAAGTCGTCGTCGGGACGAGACGCCTGGAGCCGTCGACTGAAGTCTACGCTGCAGGAACCGACGCGTGGCAGATCGGGCCCGCCATTCCGATACCAACCCATGGATCGGCGGCAGGTGCGATCGGCAATCGCGCCTATGTCGTGAGCGGCGGAACGTCTGCCGGCTCGTCCTGCTGTGCTGCTGGCCATCTGTTTTCGATCGAGTTCGCTCCGCGGGCCGACGAGTAGCTGGAGGCAATGACGCTTCCTCGATGCAGCCTGGCTCGTTGGTCCTTGCAGAACACCAGACCGTCCGTCATCGAGCAATGCCACGCCGACGGTTTTCCGCGATCGGCTGCGAGCCATTCGGCGAAACGACATCCCGTCCCGTGCAAGCGATATTGCGAGAGATCGAGCAGAGAACGCGCGATCGCTTCGTTGCGATTGCGCTCCCGGCCGGCGGCACTTCGGTGGTCTCCTGGCCGAGGGCATCGCGATTGACTGGCGACAGGCTCCCCGAATGCTGCGTGATATAGTAAAAAAACCCAGCTACAGAGCCACTTCAGAGGCATCAGCCCGCGCCATGTCCAGCGATTCCGATCTCCTCAAGCAAGCGGCTCTCGAGTATCACCGGCGTGAGCCGGCCGGCAAGATCAAGGTTGTCCCGACCAAGTCCGTGGTCACCCAGCGTGAACTTTCGCTGGCGTATTCGCCCGGCGTCGCATTCGCCTGCGAAGAGATCGTCCGCGACCCGAACACCGCCGCAGAATTGACCGCGCGCGGCAACCTCGTCGCCGTGATCACGAACGGCACCGCCGTTCTGGGCCTCGGCAACATCGGCCCGCTGGCGGCCAAGCCGGTCATGGAAGGCAAGGGCATGCTGTTCCAGAAATTCGCCGGCATCGATGTGTTCGACATCGAGATCAACGAATCCGATCCCGACAAGCTGATCGACATCATCGCGAGCCTCGAACCGAGTTTCGGCGGCATCAATCTCGAAGACATCAAGGCGCCGGAATGCTTCATCGTCGAACGCAAGCTGCGCGAGCGCATGAAGATCCCGGTCTTCCACGACGACCAGCATGGCACCGCGATCATCGTCGGCGCGGCGTTCCACAACGCCCTCGCAGTGATCGGCAAGCGCGCCGATGAAGTCAAGATCGTGCATACCGGCGCCGGTGCGGCGGGTATCGCCTGCATGGACATGCTCGTCCAACTCGGCGTGCCGATCGACAATATCTGGGTCGCCGATCGCGACGGCGTCGTGCATGACGGGCGCGACGATCTCGACGAGAACAGGCGCCGCTATGCGCGTCGCACCGATGCGCGCACGCTCGATGACATCATCGACGGCGCCGACATCTTCGTCGGCCTCTCCGCGCCTGGCGTGCTGACCCAGGCCATGGTCACGCGCATGAGCGAGCGTCCGATCATCTTCGCTCTGGCCAATCCGACCCCGGAAATCCTGCCCGAACTGGTCAGGGAAGTCCGTCCCGAGGCGATCGTCGCGACCGGCCGCTCGGACTATCCGAACCAGGTCAACAATGCCTTGTGTTTCCCGTACCTGTTCCGCGGCGCGCTCGATGTTGGCGCGACCGTGATCAATGAGGCGATGAAGATCGCCTGTGTCAAGGCGATCGCCGATCTCGCCCGGCGCGAGATGTCCGATGTCGCGGTGCGTGCCTACGGCGGCCAGACCCGCACGTTCGGGCCGGATTACCTGATCCCGCAACCGTTCGATCCGCGCCTGCTGATCGAGCTGTCGTCGGCGGTGGCGATTGCGGCGATGGAGTCCGGGGTCGCAACGCGCCCGCTCGAGAATGTCGAAGCGTATCGCGAGCGGCTGAACACCTTCGTCTTCCGCACCGGCATGGTCATGAAGCCGGTGTTCGATCGCGCGCGCGCCGACCTCAAGCGCGTCGTCTATTCGGAAGGCGAGGAGGAAACGGTGCTGCGTGCCGTGCAGCATATCGCCGACGAACGCCTGGCATGGCCGATCCTGATCGGCCGCCCGGCCGTCATCGACGCGCGCATCGAACGCATGCGCCTGCGCATCCGCGCCGGCGAGCATTTCGAGGTCTGCAACATCGAGAGCGACCCACGTTTCAGGGAATACTGGACGCTCTACCACAGCCTGCTCGAACGTCGCGGTGTAACCCCCGACGGAGCGAAGGCGATCGTGCGCTCGCGTTCGACCGTGATCGCCGCACTGATGGTGTATCGCGGCGAAGCCGATGCGCTGCTGACCGGAGTCATCGGCCGCTACCACAAGAAATTGCGCTACATCCAGGACATCCTGCCACTGGATGCCGACGTGCACTCGCCTTCGGCGATGACCGGCGTGATCAACAACAAGGGCGTGTTCTTCTTCCTCGACACGCACGTCAAGCTTGATCCGACCGCCGAGCAGATCGCCGAAGCCACCTTGCAGGCGACGATGCGTCTGCGCCTGTTCGGTGTCGAACCGAAGATCGCCCTGCTCTCGCATTCGAATTTCGGCAGCCACGAGGATCTCTCGGCGGCAAAGATGCGCCACGCCCTCGAGATCGTGCGCAAACGCGACCCGGGTCTCGAGATCGAAGGCGAGATGCACGCCGATACCGCGTTCAACGAGGATATCCGCGAGCGCCTTTTCCCGAATTCGCGCCTGAAGGGTCGCGCCAACCTGTTCGTCTGCCCGAACCTCGACTCGGCCAACATCGGCTACAACATCACTCGCGTGATGACCGATGGCGTCGCTCTCGGCCCGATCCTGATGGGTGTTTCCAAGCCCGCGCACATCCTGACCCCGGCCGCCACCGTGCGTCGCGTCGTCAACATGACCGCAATCGCAGCCGTCGAGGCGCAGATCCGCGCGGCAGCGCAGATGGGCGCTACCGTCTAGGGCGATTCGCGCATATCACGACGGGGCGGGACGCGAGCATTGCACGCGCGATGTCCCGCAGCGGTCCGATTCACCGCGTAGCGACCGATGCAAGCAGGCTGCAGCGGACGCCGGGGACAGTTAAACTCACCCGATATCGAGTGGCTACGCACCGGCGTGGCCACGGCGCCCGGAGTTCGCACAATGAATCAACTGAACGACATCCTCGATCAGGATCTCGACCCGACAGAAACTCGGGAATGGACCGAATCGCTGCAGGCGATCATCCAGGCCGATGGCACCGAGCGTGCGCACTTCCTGCTCGAGCGCATGGTCGACGAAACCCGGCGCGCCGGTGGCCACCTGCCGTTCCGGCCGACCACCGAGTATGTCAACACGATTCCACTGCACCAGGAAGTCAAGTCGCCAGGCGACCCGGCGATGGAATGGCGCATCCGTTCGCTGGTGCGCTGGAATGCGATGGCCATGGTCATCCGCGCCAATCGCAAGCCGGGCGATCTCGGCGGACACATTGCGAGCTTCGCTTCGAGCGCAACGCTCTATGACGTCGGCTTCAACCACTTCTGGCGTGCACCGAGCGGGGACCACCCCGGCGACCTGATTTTCCACCAGGGTCATTCGAGCCCGGGTGTGTATGCGCGCTCGTTCCTCGAGGGTCGCATCAGCGCGGAACAGCTCGATCACTTCCGCATGGAAGTCCGCGGCAACGGCAAGGGGCTGTCGTCCTATCCGCATCCGTGGCTGATGCCGGACTACTGGCAGGTGCCTACCGTTTCGATGGGCCTCGGACCGCTGCAGGCGATCTACCAGGCCCAGTTCATGAAGTACCTCGAGCATCGCGGCCTGATCGCGCCGAGCGACCGCAAGATCTGGTGCTTCATCGGCGACGGCGAATCCGATGAACCCGAGTCGCTGGGCGCGATTTCGCTTGCGGGGCGCGAAGGTCTCGACAACCTGATCTTCGTGGTCAACTGCAACCTGCAGCGCCTCGACGGGCCCGTGCGCGGCAACGGCAAGATCATCCAGGAACTCGAAGGCGTGTTCCGTGGCGCTGGCTGGAACGCGATCAAGTTGTGCTGGGGCAGTTACTGGGATCCGCTCCTCGCGCGCGATACCAGCGGCATGCTGCGCAAGCTCATGATGGAAACGGTCGATGGCGAATACCAGAACTGCAAGGCCTTCGGCGGCGCGTACACGCGCGAGCATTTCTTCGGCAAGTATCCGGAAACCGCCCAGCTTGTCGCCAACCTGTCCGATGACGACATCTGGCGCCTGAATCGCGGTGGCCACGATCCGCACAAGGTCTATGCGGCCTATCACCAGGCCGTCAACACCAGGGGCATGCCGACCGTGATCCTGGCCAAGACGGTCAAGGGATACGGCATGGGCTCGGCCGGGGAATCGCAGAACATCACGCACCAGCAGAAGAAGATGGACGACACCGCGGTGCGCGCGTTCCGCGATCGTTTCAATATCCCGATCTCCGATGCCGACCTGCCCGGCGTGCCGTACTACCACCCTGGCAAGGATTCGCCGGAAGTGCAGTACATGCTTGAGCGACGCAAGGCGCTCGGGGGTTTCCTGCCGCAGCGACGGATGAAATCCGAATCGCTGGCAACACCGGAACTGACCGCCCTCGAGCAACTGACCAAGGGCACCGGCGAACGCGAGATCTCGACCACGATGGCCTTCGTGCGCGGCATGAACCTGCTGCTGCGCGACAAGGTCATTGGCTCGCGCATCGTGCCGATCGTGGCCGATGAGGCACGCACCTTCGGCATGGAAGGCATGTTCCGGCAGATCGGCATCTATGCGCCGTTCGGCCAGAAGTACAAGCCGATGGACGCCGACCAGCTCATGTTCTATCGCGAGGACCAGTCCGGCCAGGTGCTGCAGCAGGGCATCAGCGAGCCCGGCGCGTTTTCATCGTGGATGGCTGCGGCGACGAGCTATTCGATCAGCAACGTGCCGATGCTGCCGTTCTACATCTACTATTCGATGTTCGGTTTCCAGCGCATCGGCGACCTCGCCTGGGCCGCAGGCGACATGCGGGCCCGCGGCTTCCTGCTCGGCGGCACGGCCGGACGCACGACCCTCAACGGCGAAGGCCTGCAACACGAAGATGGGCATTCGCACCTGCTCGCCGGCGCGATCCCGAACTGCCGCAGCTACGACCCGACCTTCTCGTTCGAAGTCGCCGTGATCCTGCAGGACGGCGTGCGCCGCATGCTGACCGAACAGGAGGATACCTACTACTACCTCACCTTGATGAACGAGAACTACGCGCACCCTGACATGCCCAAGGGAGCCGAGGACGGCATCATCAAGGGCATGTATCTTTTGCGCGAATCGGGAGACGGCAAAGGCAGGAGCAAGGCGAAGAACGTGCCACAGGTGCAGTTGATGGGCAGCGGCACGATCCTGCGCGAAGTGATGGCCGCGGCGGAATTGCTCGAGGCCGAGTTCGGTGTCGCCAGCACGATCTGGTCTTGCCCGAGCTTCAACGAACTGCGCCGCGACGGCTTCGAGAGCGAGCGCTGGAACCGCCTGCATCCGATGGACAAACCGCGCCAGCCGTGGGTCGCGGAGTGCCTTGAAGGACATACCGGCCCCGTGGTTGCCGCGACCGACTACGTGCGTGCCTATGCCGACCAGATCCGGGCATTCGTTCCCGACGGCCGCAAGTTCATCGCACTCGGCACCGACGGCTATGGGCGCAGCGATTCACGCGAAGCCTTGCGTGGCTTCTTCGAAGTTGATCGTTACTGGATTGCGCATGCGGCGATTGCCGCGCTGGCGGCCGAAGGCAAGATGAATCCGCAGGACGTCGCCCGCGCGCTCAAGCAGTGGAAGATCGATCCGGAAAAGCCGAACCCGACGACGGTCTGAAAGCAACAGGCGCGAGGCGGAAAACCGCCTTCGCCTGCCCCCGGACGGCCAGGCTGCGCCATGGAAAACGTGATCCGCGACATCGCGCGGCAGTATCTGCCGCAACGTACGCACTACTACTACGCACGCATCAAGCTCGCGACCGACCCGCTCTATGCCGGCGCCGGTGCTGCGCTCGCTGGAACCCGCGAGCCGCTGCTCGATCTGGGCTGCGGTATCGGGCTGCTTGCCCACGCGCTGCGGGCTCAGGGTTTCCACGCCGACTATCGCGGGGTGGACATCGATGAGGCGAAGATCGCTTCCGCCAACGCAGCGTGCGCTCGCGCGAAGCTGGTCGGCGTGCATTTCGAATCGCGCGATCTGGCCACGGGATTTCCCGATCACCGCGGCAGCGTGGCCTTGCTCGACATCGTCCAGTTTCTGCCGCCCGAGGCGCAGGAAGCGCTGCTCGAACGGTCCATAGCAAGCCTCACTCCGGATGGAGTTCTGGTCATGCGCACGGGCCTGCAGCGTGAAGGCTGGCGTCTGCGCTTCACGCGCGCCGTCGACCGGCTGGCCCGCCTGTCGCGCTGGATGAATGTCGGACCTCAACGCTATCCGTCACGCGCCGACCTCGAGCAGCGCTTCGACCGTCACGGACTGCGCGCGACCTACCGCCGACTGCATGGCCGGCTGCCGTTCGAGAACTGGCTGATCTGCGCGTCGCGCCCGCGCGGAGGCGGGACAGCCAGCAGGTAGCGACCCGGCTCAACCGGGATTAAGCGACCCGATGGCCGCGTTGAGCGCCGTGGCGAATCCGATCCAGGCGAGATACGGCATCATCAGCCAACCCGCGACCCTGTCGCGAGGGAAGAACATCGCGATCGTCGCGAGGACGAGCACGTCGAGGATGATGATGTCGATCAGGGCGAGGTCGATCCGGTGCATGCCGAAAAACAGCGGCGACCAGATCGCATTGACCAGGAGCTGTGCGAGCCATGCCGCGATTGCCGGGACGAATCCCGCTTTCCTGAACACACGCCAGCCGGCCACCGCGATCAGCACATACAGCACGCTCCAGACCGGCGCGAAGACCCAGTTCGGCGGATTGAACGAAGGTTTCTGCAACGCCTCGAACCAGGCGTCCGGTGCCGACAGGCTGCCTGCCCCGGCGGCGACGGCCACCAGCAGCAGGAATACGAGCAGACTTTTCCAATGGGTCACGAGCAATCTCCCGAATCAAGTCCAGCGGCACGTTACATCAGTCCACGGAATCCTCCATTAACCAGCCGACGCAAGCCGGCGGCCGCGCGCGCCAAGGCGGCCCCGCCTATCGGAAACACCGGCGCAAACTGTCCATGCAGGGCGCCGGGACCCGCCACCGGAGAGGCCGCGGCAAACGGAATCAGCCTCCCATCGCCGCATGCCAGAGCGGCAGTGTGACCATCGACAGCACGATTCCGTAACCGATCAGGGCAGCAGAGAGTTCCGGCGCAAGACCAGCCATCGACAGCAGGGCACCCGACGTGATCATCGGCGGCATCGCGGTGAGATAGACGGCGACGAGGGTGATCTCGGCAGGCAACCCGAACAGGCGACACAAGTGCAGTGCAAGCAGTGGCATGAGCACGAGCTTGGCGATCAGTCCGAACGCGAGCGGCAGCAGGTGATGACGTGGCAGGCGCAAGCGCAACTGCATGCCGAGGGCGAGCACGACGATCGGCAACAACGCGTCGGCGAGCAGATGCAAGCCACGATCGACCGTGGCTCCCGGATCGCCCGGCATCACCGTCAACGCGGCGACGAGGGCGACGAAAGGAGGAAAGCCGAGCACGCGCCGGATGATGGTGCGGAGGCGTGGACGCTCGCCGCCACCGAACAGCGCGATCACGAACAAGCCCCAGGTCGTCAGTATCACGAAACTGCCGAGCTGATCGTAGACCACGGCATAGCGCATGGCGCTCGCGCCGACGAGGACCGGAATCAGCGAATAGCCGATGAACGAGGTATTGCCGAGCGGAATCTGCAGCAGGAGGTTGGCCGTGCTGGCGCGGTCGAAGCGGAACACGCGTGCCGCAGCGAAGACCAGCGCAATCGCAACGAGCAGGATGATCCAGGGAATCGCCACGAGCCCGATCAACTCGCGCTCGAACACGAGCTTCGGTGCATAAAGCAGGATCGCCGCCGGCAGGCAGACGTTGAGCACGATCAGGTTGAGTGTTTCCGCAGCATTTTCGGGCAACACGCGGCGCCATGCCAACAGGCGACCGACAACGAGGAGGACAAGGATTATCGAGAAAGTCGAAAGGATCGACATCGGGAAAAGGTCGAAAGGCGTGCCGCCGGGCACGCTAGCAGACCGCGTGCAGCGACGTCGATGGGGCTCGGCGCGAAGAAGCCCGGGAATCCCGGGCTTCTTCGTTCAAAGTCGAATGCCGATCAATGGCTGAGCAACATCAACCATGGCGTCCTGTTCTCGATCCGCACGAGCAGGCGGGTCAGTTGACCTTGTTCGCTGCGACCACTGACGAGCAGTGGCATCGTGACGCCCTGGATGTCGAGGAAGCCATCACTGGTTGCCGGCGAGGCCGACTGCCAGGCGAAACCGAGCAGACGCTCGCTCATGTCGATGGTCTGCCAGCGTGACCGTTCGGCCCGACCGAAATCATCGCGGGTGACCACGCGCAGGCTGTAGTCGTTGTCGAAACGCGCAAGGTCGAGGATAAACAGGGTTTTGCCGTCCGCAGTCTGGCCGCTGGCGATGCTGACCGGAACGATGCCGAGTCCGTCGAGCAACTCCGCGTCGACACGCAACTGCACCGTCACGTGATCCGCACCTGAACCAAGAATCTCGACCACACTCTGTGTCCCCGGATCGAATCCATCGCGGAACAGCACGACGATATCGGTATCGGTCGCCGCGTTGTTCGCGCCGTTGGGATCGCTTCCGTTCGTCACCAGCGCCGTGGCCGAGTTCTGCACCTGCTCGGTCGAATCGACGGCCAACAGCGTCGTCGAATACACGTAGGACGTCTTGCCGCCGACCGGGAGGGTTGCCGTATCGGACAAGGTATTGCCGGTGCCGCTGCCGCTGCCGCAGCTCGCGCCGCCACTGCCCGAACACGTCCACGAGCCCGCCCCGAGCAATGCCGGCAGGATGTCGCTTACCGACGCAACCGCTGCGCTGGGTCCGCTCGGGTTGGAAACCTCGATCACGTAGTCGAGCGATTCACCTACCTCGACGAAATTCCGGCTGTCACTCATCGCCACGACGACATCGGCTGACACCGTCAGCGTGTCGGTATCGGTTGCCGAGTTGTTGCCCGGCGTCGGATCGGTCACGCCGC
>ENA-UOWO01000661-UOWO01000661.1-activated-sludge-metagenome-genome-assembly--contig:-NODE-661-length-48235-cov-55.291345_pt1 | contig 48235 bp, 49 predicted proteins | sample MGYA00238148_ERZ761564 | MGnify/ENA primary metagenome ERZ761564 (study PRJEB28885, sample SAMN05720194) | activated sludge metagenome | isolation source: Anaerobic digester | place: USA... | reverse complement strand
CTTCTTAAACGTCCTTGAGCTAAAGACGTCTTTTTTCTGCGGTTGATTTTTCTGTTATGCGATAAGAAAACTTCAAAGCGGAACAAACGGTACACTGTCCACATTTGATGCAATCCGTTCCGTTCACTTGAACAGGAACGTCCAACCCTTGGGGGCACTGATCGGAACACCGATCGCAATGGACGCACAGATTCTCTGAAAAGTTAATCTGGAGCGGCGTGACGCGGTTAAACAGGCCCAATATCGCGCCGACAGGGCATAAGAAACGGCACCAGAACCGGCTAATCCACAGGGAGAAGGCCACGATTATGATAAAAATGGCGATGTGGAGAATGGAAGCCGGATTGAAGGTCGCGATGCCGATCAGGATATTCGGCAGCGTTCCCTCTAAGGTACCGGCCGGACAGATCTTGCAAAAGAGCGGGTCTTTGAAGGTGAAGGCCAGCGCTAAAGCGACGACCAATACGACATATTTGATCCAGGGGTTAGAGCCCCGCCTTTTGACCCATCCAAGGGCGTCCTGAAACGTACCGAACGGGCAGAACCATCCGCACCAGCCTCTCCCCGCCAAAAGGCCGATAACGGACAAAGAAGCGACCGGAAAAAACGGGATATAACGAAATATCAGAAAGTTCTGGAGCACACCCATCGGGCATGCGGCGCATCCCCAAGGAAAGGCATAGCAATTCAACCCCGGGAAGATAAAAAAGGACATCGGACACCGAAAGACGAGACCGCCAAACATCAGTAGAATGCCGGCGCTTTTCGTGACAGTCTTCCAAAAGGTTCGCTTTTGTTTTCTCGATAGGGCTTTCTTCATTTGACTTCCCTCAAGCTCTTCAAAAATCGTTCTGGGAAGCGTTCCGCCCCTGTAATACGCGCTTTTCCGCCGACAATCGTGGACGGAACCACCAGTGTATTCCCGGAGTACACACCCTTTTCCGCGGCCAATCGCGACTCTTCTTCCGCGTCATAAACTATGATCTCAAGGTTACCGCAATACATCGCCAACTCCTCCAAAAATTCGATCACAACCGGACAGGACCGGCACCAATCGGTATGAAAAACCTCCACCCGGGTAATGGGGAGTTCTAGGACCGCATCGATGTAGTCAGCCGTAATCGGAAAAGTGTCGGGGACGACCTCCATACCGATGCAGGAAATACAAAGCGTGGAAGCGATCGAACGCACCGTTTCTGGTTGATACTGGCGGATACCAAGCCAACCGGTAAGCGCGGCGAGGATAATGGCGAGGGTAAAGGCTTTTTTCGCGCGCGGCCAGAGCCAAAAAACCAGTACGCCGAGGACGAAAAAAAAGACACCATTCCCAAGATAGCGCAACCAGTCCGGAAAGCGAGCGGGCCGTATCAAGACCTCTTCTTCCCGGTATAGGCAGACGTCGCCTTCGCAAAAAGTGTATCGGACATCCGCATCGTAACGATCCTTTTTTTCCGTAACGAGCACGCGTTCGACATAGATCCCGCCGGTTTCTACCTTCGGGATCTCCAACCGGTCCGGCACCCCGGGTAAAAGGATGGAGAGATTCTCAAAATAGACAAGCGGGGAGGTGTTTCGTATACGCAACACAAGATAGAGCCCGTCGGACTCATCGTAATCCGCCTCGAAAGAAAGGGCGGAGAAGGCGACACAAGAGAGGGCGCAAAGCGCTATGAAACAAATCAACCACTTGACTGCCTGCGAGGCAACTTCCCGTCGAACCGGTCCCGTTTGAGTCATCTTATCTCTCCTTTGTTCCAAGCGTAGAGCGCCAATCCGATCAATAGCGAGTTCGCCAGCATAGAACTGCCGCCGTATGTGAAAAACGGGAGCGGAATACCGGTTACCGGCGCGATACCCAGGACCATCGCCACATTGAAAAAGGTCTGAAAAAAGAAGATCGAAAAGACTCCAAGCAAAAGGTTTCTGGCGAAACCCGATTTTCGTCGAGTCTCTCGGAGGACCGCCAGCAAGAGCACCACCCAGATGGCGATAAAGAAACAAAGCCCGAAAAATCCGCGTTCCTCCGCAAAAACCGCCAGGACGAAGTCGGTATGATCGGCGGGGATATAACCATAAATGTTACCCGGCCCTTGCAGGTATCCCTTTCCGTAAAGCCCTCCCGATCCGACCATGGTGATCGATTGCTGCGTATGGTAGTAAGTATCCGGGGCTTTCTCAGGATACAAGAAAGCGATGATGCGCGCTTTCTGGTAGTCGCGCAGGCCGAAGAACCACAAAAGAATCCCGAACACGCCGCTCGCCAACAACGCGCGAAGGAGTTGCCCGCGGTCCTTAACGTTCATCCAATACAAAACAAAGAATAAAAAGATAAAGATCAAAGCGGTTCCGAAATCCGGTTCTAAAAAGATCAAAAAGGCTGCGCCCAGGGTGATGCCCGCCGGTATCGCCAGGAAAAAGAATCCGGGTCGCAGTTTTTCGAAAAGCGCCGCCAGCACGATCACCATCAACGGTTTCGAAATTTCTGAGGGTTGGATGCTCCCAAAGGGGGTTTCAAACCAACGTGTCGAGAAGTTGATCTCCTCTCCGAAACGCAGGACGGCCACGAGGCTTCCGAAGATGATCGCCAAACAAAGGGGCCATAACCGTTCCAAACGAAAAAAAGAAGAGAGAAAAACGGAGAGAAAGATCACCGTGAAACCGATGATACTCCAATTCACTTGATTGGAGGGCAGCTGCAGGAACTTGGAATTAAAGGTCGCGCTGGCCAGGTTTTGGTTTCCCATCACTGTCAGCAAGACCGTCAGAGCGATAACCACGATAGGAAACCCATAGCGCTTGGAAGAAAAGAAAAGGCGGCTTTCGCCACCTATCTGATCCGTCAAGCTGAAACGTTTCATTCTTTGACGAACTGTATAATCGCCATTTCAGCCGCGTCCCCGCGTCTTTGACCTAACTTCAGAATCCGTGTGTACCCGCCGGGACGATTCATAAACCCTTTGGAGATCTCATCGACCACTTTATTGCAAAGTTTTCTATCCTGTAGGAAAGAATAGAGGTGTCTTCTGGCTGCCACCGTGCCGCTTTTTCCTTTGGTGATCGCTTTTTCGATATACGGTCTGACGGCCTTCGCTTTCGGGAGGGTCGTTACAATGCTGCCATGCTCGATCAAGTCCTTTATCAGGTTGTTGATGAGGGCTTTTCGATGATCGCTGGGTCGGCTTAACGCGTTTATTTTATTTCTGTGCCGCATAGTCTTTACTCCTTTCTATTTCTTTTCTTCTGTCTCTTCGTAGGTGATGTTGAACAGGGTTTTGAGCTTTTCTTGGACTTCGTCAAGGGACTTTTGGCCGAAGTTGCGAATCTTGAGGAGTTCAGAGGGTGATCGCGCCAACAGATCCCCGATCGTATTAATTCTGTCCCGTTTCAGGCAGTTGTTCGATCGGACGGAAAGCTGGAGCTTTTCGATCGATAAAGAATGGACATCCCCTTCGATCTTCTCTTCGACCGGTTCCACTTTTTCAACCGGAGGGAGAATGACCTCTTCTGTTTCATTGTCTTCTTCTTCGGCTTCTTCGGCGATGCTTTCCACCTTATCTTCAAGCTCCTCTTCGATCTCTTCAACCGTGGCGGAGGAATCCGGCGTGCCCACTAAGGCGCTGTCGATGCCTTCGACCTGATCCAGGTCGGACCCGATGATTTTAAAATGCTCGATCATGATATCCGAAGCGACACGCAAGGCTTCCGTCGGTTTTATATTGCGTTTCGTCCATATCTCTAAAACGAGCTTGTCATAATCGGTCTTCTTCAATACCCGAACGTTCTCCTGACGAAAATTGACACGAACAACGGGGCTGAAAACGCCATCAATCGGGATCATCTGGATATCATCCGGTTTTTCCTGTTCCGAGATCGGTACATATCCTTTCCCGACCTGCGCATACATATACACCTCAAAATACGCATTTTCGTTCAGTGTCGCGATATGAAGATTCGGATTTGTGATCGTGATACCGGCAGGACAAACAACGTCTTTGGCAGTAACGAGGCATGGACCGTTTTTCTTTATAGACAGCTCGATCTCTTCGTCCATTTTCACCTCTTTCCGCAACTGAATCCGTTTTATATTCATGATAATTTCTAAAACATCTTCTGAAACGCCTTCTATGGATTCATACTCATGGAATTTATCGGGAAATTTGATCTTGGTAATTCCGAGCGCCATAATCGAAGACAGCAACACTCTGCGCAAAGAGTTTCCTAACGTTGTTGCATAACCCTTTTCGAGCGGAGCGAGAATAAACCTGCCATAGTAATAATCCCCGTCTTCTCTTTGCTCCTCAACAACTAACTTTTGAGGCATCACGTATTTTATCATTCTCTTTTCCCTCCTGTTTAATGATGGTAAGAACGGAAAAAGAAAGGGCGATTCTTTTCCATCCCCTGCCAGTCTTACTTCGAGTACAATTCGACGATCGATTGTACGTCTAACGGTAACTGGGTTTCTTCGAGGTTGGGAAGACGGAGTATGGTTGCCTTAAACCCATCGAAATCGATATCGAGCCAACTGGGTGTCCCGCGATTTTTTGCCGCTTCGACCGAGCTTTGAATCGTCTTGACGGTTCTGCTCTTTTCGATGAGTTCGACGACATCGTTCACGCGAAGGAGAATGGAAGGAATATTCACTTTTTTACCGTTTACCTTGAAATGGCCATGGTTCACCAATTGGCGGGCTTGATCCCGTGAAACGGCGAATCCCATCCGATAAACGATATTATCCAGCCTGGATTCGACCAATTTAACCAAAAGCTCTCCTGTGACTCCTTTTCTTCTTCGCGCTTCTTCAAAGTATTTCGCAAACTGGCTTTCAAGAACGCCGTAGATCCTCTTCATCGATTGCTTCGCTCTCAACTGAGCGCCGTACTGGGTTAATTTTTTCGGGTTGCTTTTTCCGTGTTGGCCGGGGATGTAGGGCCTTTTTTCAAAGGCGCACTTGGTAGTGTTAAAGCAGCGATCCCCTTTCAAGTATAGTTTTTTGCCTTCTCTTCTGCACAACCTGCAGGCAGGGCCAGTATAACGTGCCATTCAGCTTTCCTCCTTTAAGTCAATAACAACTGGAAGTGATCTTCTCTTTTTAGGAAGCGATCTTCTCTTCCTACGAACACTTCATCGGGTTCCTATGAATAACGGGACGGGTTTAGGAAGCGCTTGTCTTCCAAGGAAGTGATTGTCTTCCTAAGTGCCCCATCCTTATTGTAAGCCTCTTCTTTTCTTCGGTCGGCAACCGTTATGCGGAACAGGGGTCGAATCCTTGATCGTCCCAACTTCCAATCCGGCTGCTTGCAACGTTCGAATGACCGCTTCTCGTCCGGGTCCGGGGCCCTTCACGACAACATCCACCCGTTTCAATCCGTATTTCACCACTTCTTTTCCGACTTGGTCGGCAGCCAACTGAGCGGCATAAGGCGTACTCTTCTTGGAACCGGAGTAACCCACCGTCCCGCCGCTTGACCATGCCAGCGTGTTACCGTTGGTGTCCGAGATGGTTACGATCGTATTATTGTAGGTCGATTGAATATGGACGACCCCTTTATCGACCGAAAGCTTTTTCTTCTTCTTTGTTTCTGTTTTTCTTTGCGCCATCGTCAGACCTCCTCCTAAGCCTTACCCTTTGCGCGACCGATTCCGGGTTTGTGGCCTTTCCTCGTTCTGGCATTGGTTTTTGTTCTTTGTCCGCGCACGGGCAGTCCCAAACGATGTCTGAACCCTCGATAGCTACCGATTTCGATCAATCGTTTGATATCCTTTTGCAACTCTTGGCGGAGTTCCCCTTCAACTTTGTAGTTCTCGTTGATATGGGTGGTGATCTTTCGGATCTCCTCTTCGGTCAAGTCTTTTACGCGTTTCTCGCGATCTAAATTCTCTTCCGCGATAATTTTTTCTGCTCGCGTTGGGCCGATTCCATACAGGTAACGCAAGGCGATAAACAATTTTTTCTGGTTGGGTAGTTCTACCCCTAACACACGTGCCATCTACTCATAACCTCCCTTTTCCGTTAGCCTTGTTTCTGATTGTGTTTTCTGTTCCGCGAACAGATAATCTTTACGATGCCTTTTCTTCTGATAATTTTGCAGAATTCGCATCTCGGCTTAACAGATGCTTTTACTTTCATGGTATACACTCCTTTCGGTTTTCCTTTTATGCTATGCTTTTTTTCTGTAGATAATCCTTCCTTTGGTAAGGTCGTAGATGGATAACTCGACGACCACCGTATCTCCCGGCACGAGCCGGATAAAGTTCTTACGCATCTTCCCGGAGATGTGCGCCGTCACCTGATGGTTGTTGTCCAGAACCACTTTGAAAACGGCGTTCGGCAAGGCCTCCGTTACCTTCCCTTCTGCTTTGATTACATCGTTTTTATCTTTAGGCATGCTTTCCTCCAGTGGCTTGGCTACACATTCTGACCCCCAATACACTCGTTTCCCGCATCATACGCGGGTTAAATTCCGGACACCGCTATCGCATAAGGCAACGGTATCTTCATAATGAGCCGACAGCGAACGGTCCAATGTCACCGCCGTCCACCCGTTTTTGAGTAAGTCCGTTCGCCAGTCTCCGGCGGATACCATTGGTTCGATCGCTAACACCATACCTTTTCGCAGGATAACACCGTAGGAGGGTTCTCCGTAGTTCGGTATCTGAGGGTCCTCATGAAGGTTTTTGCCGATCCCGTGTCCGACATAGTCCCTAATCACGGAAAATCCGTGTTTTTCGACCCACTCTTGTATCGCATGCGAAACGGTTCCTAATGGGTTCTTTGGCGCAACCTTCTCGATCGCTTTGTCTAAAGCCTGAAACGTTATCTCCATCAGCTTCTTCGCCTCAGCCGACACGGTTCCGATCGCGAAGGTCCTGGCCGAATCCGCATGATATCCGTTTTTAAAGGCGCCTACGTCGATAGAAACGATGTCCCCTTCTTTAATCCGTCGATTTTTGGCCGGCATGCCATGCACGATCTCTTCGTTAATGGAAATGCAGGAAGCATACGGAAATCCATGATAACCTTTAAAAGACGGGATGGCTTCTTTTAACCGAATATAGTCCTCTATCCATTTGTCGATCTCACGGGTGTTCAAACCGGGTTTTAACCTTTCACCCGCAAGCTGGATCGCGCGGCCTACGATCTCTCCTGCCATCGCCATCTTTTCGATCTCTTCCGGGCGCTTTAGAATAATCAAGCGTCTTCTCCCTTTTCCGGCATCTTTTTTTCTCTTTCCAGAACCGTATTTAATACAACTTCGACTGTTTTGTCAATAGTGTCATCTGAATTTACGGTAACGATCAGGTTCCTATTCTGATAATATTCGATTAAAGGAAGGGTGTTTTCGCGATAAACCACCATTCTTTTACGAATCGTGTTTTCTTTGTCATCCTCTCGCTGAATTAAAGCGACCGGATGATCGTCACACTCTCCGTCTTTTTTCGGTTTCAACCCGATCAGATTGTAGACTTTCCCGCATTGGGGACAGACTCTTCGATTGGATAGCCGTTTAACGAGCGCATCTTCTTCGATTTCCATTACAAAGACGAAATCCAGCCGTTTGGTGCATTCGGCCAGAATTTCGTCTAAAGCTTTCCCCTGCACGATCGTCCTTGGAAAGCCGTCCAATATGAAGCCTTTCTGGCAGTCCGCTTTCTGCAAACGCTCTTTAACCAGTTCTCTCATAATCTCATCGTTTACAAGGAGCCCTTTTTCCATCACGGCTTTGACACGCTTTCCCAAATCCGTCGAAGACGCCACGGATTCTCGAAGCATATCGCCGGTCGATATGTGCGGGATCCGCAACACAGCGCCCAAACGAGAAGCAGCCGTCCCTTTTCCGGAACCGGGGGCTCCTAAAAAGATAATATTATAAGAGAGACCGTTAACTGTCTGCATCCTAAGCTCTACCTTTGAGTCGGCCTTTCTTGATAAACCCTTCGTAGTTCCGCATGATCATGTGCGCTTCCATTTGCTGCAAGATATCCAGAGCAACCCCGACAGCGATAAGGGCAGAAGTACCGCCGATCCAAATATTGACGCCGAGCGTTGAGGAGAGCAGATAAGGAACCAGCGCCATGATAACTAGAAAGATCGCCCCGATAAAGGTCATCCGATTGAGGATCCGGGTGAAGTATTTTTCGGTAGGCGCCCCTGGGCGTATGCCGGGGACGAATCCCCCATACTTTTTGATATTGTCTGAAACGTCGTGTACATCAAAGGTCGCGATGCTGTAGAAATAGGTGAAGAACAAGATCAGGATCGCATAAATCGGGAGATACAAGTATCCGTTGGTGCCAAGCCATCTCTGAACGGCTTCGGACCCGGATAATGAAGCGATGGCCGTGGGGATGACCATGATCGCTTGCCCGAAAATTATCGGGATAACGCCCGCCTGATTAACCTTGATCGGGATATAGGTCGTTTGACCGCCGTACACTTTTCTGCCGGTCACGCGTCGGGCATATTGAACGGTAATCCGTCGTTCACCGAGTTGCACATAGATAATGGCGATGATGATGGCGGCGATCACGGCGATCAGGATGATCCATTCCAAGATCCCCATCTGTCCGATGAGGGCTTGACCAACATAACTCGGGTAACGGGAGACGATACCGGCGAAGATTAAAACCGAGATCCCGTTTCCGATCCCTTTTTCGGTGATACGTTCGCCCAACCAGATCGCGAACATCGTCCCACCGACAATCGTTAGCGTTGAAACAAAGATAAAGAAGAAAGGAGAGATCCCTTCAACTATAAGCGCCGGGTTCCTCGAAATCGAAACGCTCAGGATGAATCCTTGCAAGAAGCCTAAGAAAAGCGTCAGATAACGGGTATACTTGGCCAGTTTTTTCTTTCCTTCTTCCCCTTCTTTGGAGAGTTCCTTCAAGGCAGGGATGATGCTCATCAACAGCTGCAAGATGATAGAGGCGTTGATGTAAGGCGTAACGCTCATCATCAATATGGAGAACCGCTCGACAGCGCCGCCGGCAAAGACGTCATAAAAGCTGAAAAGGCCGCCCGCCGCTCCCGATTGAAAACCTTGAAACACATTTGCCCATTCGCCCAGGTTGATACCCGGAATGGGGATATAGATCCCCAAACGATAAACGATCAGCATCAGCAAGGTAAAGATGATCCGGTCCCTTAACTCTGGAATGCGGAACGCGTTTCTAAAGGCTCTCCACATTTATATCACCTCGGCTGATCCGCCGGCAGCAACGATCTTTTCTTTTGCGCTTCCGCTGTACTGGTTCGCTTTAACCGTCAAGGCTTTGCTGAGCTGACCTTCGCCAAGGATTTTGATACCGTCTTTGACCTTATGGATCACTCCCTTTTCGAGAAGCGTTCTGGGATTGACTTCCTCGTTCGCTTGAAAACGGGTGTCCAAATCACTGAGATTGACGATGGCGTATTCTTTTTTCGCGACGTTCTTAAACCCGCGTTTCGGAGATCTCATAAAAATCGGGGTCTGCCCACCCTCGAATCCGGGTCTGGTTTTACCCCTGCCCGATCGCGAACCCTGACCGTTATATCCTCTCGTTGAAGTCTTACCCATTCCCGATCCGGGACCGCGTCCAACCCGTCGGCGTTTTTTCATTGAACCGGGAGTTGGTGTCAAATCTTCTATCTTAAGGGCCATTCCTCTTCCTCCTCTCTGTACTATTCGTTTTCCGAAGGCAGTTCGCTACTGTCGACGGCTTCCACTTTCACGAGATGCCGTACGGTATTTGCCATTCCCATGATAGCGTCGTTCTTGACGTGGATGACGGAAGCGTGCATCTTTCGCAACCCCAGGGAACGAACGGTCAATTTCTGGTTTTTGGCGTACCCGATCGGACTTTTAACCAAAGTAATCTTCACGTATTCCATCGCTGATTCACTCCTTGTTTCCGGCGCCGTGGAAGACTTCCCGCAAACTCAAGTCTCTCTTGCTCGCAATTTGAGCGGGAGACTGAAGGGTCTTCAAACCTTCGAAGGTGGCTTTGATGACGTTGACGGGCGCAGTCGAACCCAAGTTTTTCGTCAGGATGTTTTTGACGCCTGCGAGTTCAACAACGGCTCGAACCGCGTTTGAAGCCACGATACCCGTTCCGGGCGCTGCCGGTTTCAGCATTATTTTTGCCGAACAAAACTTAACCATTACTTCGTGAGGAATCGTCCCCTTGACGATCGAAACTTGAACCATATTCTTCTTCGCTTCCGAGATCGCCTTTCGAATAGATTCGGGCACTTCTCGGGCAGATCCGATCCCAATCCCGACCTTACCGTTCTTGTCTCCTACAACGGCCAGAACCCGAAAATGCAAGTTCTTTCCGCCAGCGACGACCTTTGTCGTCCTCCGGATTTCCACAACGCGTTCCTCCAGCTCAAACTCCTCTTTTGGAAGCGTGTTTTTTAATTCTTCCTGCTGCACACTGATCCCTCCTGCTAAAACTTAAGCCCAGCTTCGCGGGCGCCGTCTGCCAGTTCTTTGATTCGACCATGGTATCGATAACCGCCGCGGTCGAATGTCACTTCCGTGATACCTTTTTCCAATGCTTTTTCAGCGATCTTTTTCCCAACGATTTTGGCTGCTTCTTTGTTCCACGTTTTCTTCGCTTCCCCTGAAGTCAGGAGTTCCTGCGAAGAGGCAGACAGGAGTGTAAATCCTTTCGTATCATCGATCAGCTGCACGTAGATATGTTTTTCGCTTCTAAAAACCGCCATTCTGGGCTTCATTCCGGTTCCGTTTATTTTTTTGCGAACGCGTATATGTCGTCTCTTTCTCATTTCGCGTCGATCATTCTTAGTCAGCACAACAACAACCTCCCTTCATCGTCCTTAGACCTTCTTACCAACTTTGAGAACAACCACTTCATCGGAGTAACGAATCCCTTTTCCGCCATAGACCATCGGCTCTCTCCATTTCCGGATGTTCGCCGAGACTTGTCCGACCTGCTCCTTGTCGGCTCCTTTGATGATGATCTTGTTCGGAGCGGGCACGGTGAAGGTAATTCCATCGGGCGGTTCCACGACAACCGAATGTGAAAAACCCAGGTCCATCTCCAGGTTTTTACCTTTCAACGCCGCTTTGTATCCAACACCGACGATCTGCAGTTCTTTCTGAAAACCCTCCGTGACTCCAAGGATCATATTGCGGATGAGGGAAAAATACGTTCCGGTCATCGCGCGATATTTCTTCGATTCGGCAGGTCTCCTCAAGGTTTCAAGGTCGGGATGCACCGTGATCTTTCCCTCTTCCAACTTCACGCTCACGTAAGGATGGAGCGTTCGAGAGAGCGTCCCGTGGGGGCCCTTGACTGTGATCGTACAGCCTTCAAGGTCGATTTTCACGTTGGCCGGTACGATTATCGGTTTACGGGCAAGCCGAGACAAAACATGCAATTTCTCTTTATCTAAAGCCATTGTACTCCTCCTATCTCCTTACCAGACGTAGGCGATAACTTCTCCGCCGACTCCCAGTCTTCTCGCTTCCTTATCGGTCATGACTCCTTTTGAAGTCGTGATGATGGCTATCCCGAGACCGCCTTTCACCGGAAGGATCTTATCGTGGGATAAGTAAATGCGTCTCCCGTTCTTGGATACCTTCACTACCCCGTTCAGCACTTTTTCTTTTTTTCTTCGGCTTCCCTTATACTTTAAAACGATACGGATAATCCCTTGTCTGCCGTCTTCCATATATTTATAGTCATTGATGAAGCCTTCTTTCTTCAGGACGTCGCAGATCGCCTTCTTTAGATTCGAAGCCGGGATGTCAACGGTTTCTTTCAACACTGAATTCGCGTTCCGCAGTCTTGTTAACATATCAGCGATTGGGTCACTCCACACAGCCTGCTCCTCCTTCCTTACCAGCTGGATTTTCTGACGCCAGGAAGTTTTCCTTCCAACGCCATCTTTCTCAAGCAGCATCTGCAAATCCCAAAGTCTCTGTACACAGAGTGGGGTCTCCCGCAAATTTTACACCGCGAATAATCTCTGACCTTATACTTCTTTGGGCGAGACCAGCGTGCAACCATCGATTTCTTTGCCATCTTTACCCTCCATCCTCAGCCTTTTTTGAACGGCAGGCCGAGTGAACTCAACAGCGCTTTGGCTTCCTCGTTGTTCTTGGCGCTGGTTACAATGATAATATCCATTCCCTGTACCCGCTTTACTTTTTCCACACGAATTTCCGGAAAGATCACTTGTTCCGACAAACCGAAGGAATAGTTGCCCTTTCCGTCGAACGAGTTCGGATTAAGGCCTCTAAAGTCTCGAACCTTCGGCAGCACGATATTGAAGAGCTTGAACAGGAAGTTCTCCATAACCTTTCCGCGCAGCGTCACTTTTATCCCGACTGCCATCCCTTTCCTGATTTTAAAGTTGGAGATCGCGCGTTTCGCTTTCGTAATTACCGGTTTTTGACCGGTAATCGCCATCAGCTCTTCCGAGTGGATCGTAAACAGGTCACGATTTCGGGTTCCTTCGCCCACGCCCATATTTACGATTACTTTCATGACTTTCGGGACCTGGAGCTGGTTTTTATAATTAAACTTTTTCATCAGTTCCGGAACCGCAACCGTGCGATAGCGTTCTTTCAAAGGGCTGACAAAAGAAGCAGTGGCCCCCTGACTCGGGTGTTTTTCCTCTGCCGCCGGTTTCTGCGCTTTTTGTTTTTTAGCGCTCTGCTCTTCCGGCTTTTTGGCGCTTTGTTCCTCTATTGTAGCCGGGGCGGCTTCCCCTTTCTCTTTCTGTTTCTTTTCGCTCTTTTCTTTCTTTTCGCCCATGAGAAACCTGATAATAGAAAGTCCTTACAGGGACTTTCCTATCAAGCGACACCTCCTTTATTTTTTGTCAATCATTTCGCCGCACCGTTTGCAGACGCGGGCTTTCGTTCCATCTTCGAGCGTCTTCCACCCGACGCGGGTTTGCTTGTCGCAGCTGGGACAAATCAGTTGAACCTTCGATACATCGATCGCGATATTCTTGTCGATAATGCCGCCGCTTTTCTCTTTTTGCGTCGGTTTCTGGTGCCTTTTGACCGTATTGACCTTATCGACGATGACGGTCGCGTCTTTCGGAATGACGGTGAGGACTTTGCCTTTCTTTCCTTTGTCGCGGCCGGAAATCACGAGTACAAGATCGTCTTTACGAATATGAAAGTTGAATTTTTTCATTCTGTTTCCTCCCTACAAAACTTCCGGCGCCAGGGAGACGATCTTCATGAAGCCTTTGTCGCGCAACTCCCGCGCCACAGGTCCGAATATGCGGGTCCCTTTCGGAACATTCTGCTTATCGACTATAACCGCCGCGTTGTCATCGAAACGGACGTACGTTCCTTCGGGACGCCCGATCTCTTTATGCGTTCGGACGACAACAGCGCGTACGATCTCCCCTTTTTTGATGTCCGTGTGCGGCAAAGCTTCCTTAACCGTCGCAATCACAATATCCCCGATGGAGCCGTTCACGCGGTTTGAACCACCCATCACCCGTATGACCAGGATTTTTTTCGCCCCGGAGTTGTCCGCCACTGTCAATACAGATTCCTGCTGAATCATGAACCGGTCACCTCCGTTTCCAGCGATCCGGCCGCGTCGTTTCGCGCCTTGTCGGCAGCGATGCCGGTTTTTCCTCGCTGAACGATCCTGGTGAGGATGAAGTGTTTGTCACGGCTTAGCGGGCGGCATTCCTGAGCCTCAATGACGTCTCCGACGTGGCAAATCATCTCTTCATCGTGGACTTTGTATTTTTTCGTTTTCTTCACTTTTTTCGAGGTGGTTGTGTCTTTGACATACCGTACCGTGCTAATCACGACGGTCTTTTGCATCTTGTCGCTAACCACCGTTCCTTCTATCTTTCTGCTGGGCATTTTCTTCACCCTCCCTTACTTCTGTGAAGCGAGTTCTCTTTCGGTCAAAATCGTTTTGATACGGGCGATATCCCTTTTGACCGACTTCATCTTGTTGGTATTGTCTAATTGTTTCAAGGCTAATTGGAAGCGTAGGTTCATCAGGTCCTTTTTTAGCGCCTCCATTTTCTGTATCAATTCCTGGTCTGTTAGACCTCTAATTTCCTGAGCCTTCACAATTATTCACCTCCAATGGTGTGTCTTGCGACAATCTTCGTTAAGATTGGAAGTTTTGCAGAGGCCTTTCTTAATGCGGCTTTGGCTAAATCCTCGCTAACTCCTTCAATTTCGAAAAGGACTCGGCCGGGTTTCACGACGGCGACCCACTTTTCGACATTTCCCTTCCCTTTTCCCATTCTGGAATCCGCCGCTCTTTGCGTCACGGGTTTATCGGGAAAGATGCGGATCAAGACTTTACCCGAACGTTTAACCGTTCGAACCATCGCAACGCGGCAAGCCTCTATCTGCCGGGCGGTGACCCAGTGAGGTTCCAAGGCTTTGAGCCCCCAGTCGCCGATATCGACGGACGCTCCGCCTTTGGCCATCCCCTGCATCCGGCCCCGCTGTTGCTTTCTATATTTAACTCTTTTTGGCATTAACATGGTCTTTTCCTCCTATTCACAAGAAATCGCTGCTAAGGAAGCGCGCTTCCCTCTTACGCGGCGACGGCGCTCTGCTAATTGGCGACGTCTCCGTTATAAATCCACACTTTCACACCGATGATACCGGTTTTGGTTCTCGCCTGGGCAAATCCGTAATCGATGTCGGCCCGCAGCGTTTGCAGAGGAATCCGGCCTTCGCGATACCATTCGGTCCGCGCGATTTCGGCCCCGCCTAATCGGCCTGCCACCATCACTTTAATGCCTAACGCTTTGTTCATCAAGGCGTTTTTCATCACGCGTTTCATCGCGCGCTTGTGGGTGGTTCTCTTCTCGATCAGGGTGGCGACGTTCTCGGCGACCAACTGGGCCACTACTTCGGGTGTTTTGATCTCTTTGATATTAACGATAACTTCCCGCTTGGTCAGATTCTGGATCTCATTTCTGATTTTCGTGATTTCGACGCCTTTTTTACCGATCAGAATCCCAGGTTTTGCCGTCGAAATCGTGACGATCATCTTGTTCAGGCTCGGCCTTTCGATTTTTATCTCGTCGATATCTCCGCTAGCCTCTACCTTTTGACCGTTCCGAAGTTTCAATTCATATCGTCTTTTTGATATATGGCTTCTGACAGCCTGATCCTCTATCAGCAATTCGGAGTAGTGCTTACCACCAAACCATATCGATTGCCAATCTTTTGATACTCCTAAACGAAAGCCTCTCGGGTGGACTTTTTGACCCACGGTCACAATCACCTCTCTTAGTTTATTCTGATGCTTTGGATTGGTCTTTTACGACCACCGTAATATGACTCATCCGTTTTTGCAGAATGTCTGCCCTGCCTCTGCCTCTCGGCCATACTCTTTTCATCCGTGGACCGTCGTTGACGAACGCTTCGGATACGATCAGATGATCGACCGATAGCTGAAAGTTATTTTCCGCGTTCGCTACCGCAGATTTCAGTATCTTCAATACGATTCTCGCTGTTTTCTGCGGAGAAAATTCGAGTATCGTGAAAGCTTTGTCCACTTTTTCGCCGCGTATGGTATTGACGATCGATCTGGCTTTGCGAGGGGAAAGACGGAGATGTTTCGCCGTAGCCCTCGCCTCGATGACGGGGATACTGCTTTCCTGCTCTTTCCTTTCGGCATGGAATATGGAACGTTTTTTATGCGCCATTGATTGTCACTCCTCTACTTGACTTCGCCTTTTTTGGCTTTTTTATCCGCATGGCCACCGAATCGTCTCGTGTACGAAAACTCACCCAGCTTATGTCCGACCATGTTTTCCGAAACGTAGACGGGAATATGTTTGATGCCGTTATACACGGCAACGGTATGCCCGACCATTTCAGGAATGATTGTTGAGGCCCTGCTCCAGGATTTGATGACTTCTTTTCTACCCGCCTGGTTCAACTCCCGGATTTTTTTCAACAGTTTCGGATGTACAAAGGGGCCTTTTTTCGTCGATCTGCTCATCTTTCCTACCCCCTCCTATTAGTTTTTATTTCTTCGGCGAACGATGAATTTGTCAGAATTCCGTTTCCCTCTTCGCGTCTTATAGCCTTTTGCTGGTGTGCCCCAAGGGCTCTGAGGCTGTTTCCCGCCTTTGGTCTTCCCTTCTCCTCCACCCATGGGGTGGTCGCAGGGGTTCATCGTCATACCGCGAACGGTCGGCCGGATGCCTAACCAGCGCTTTCTTCCCGCTTTTCCGTGAATGATGTTCCCATTATCTTCATTTCCGACCGTACCGACAGTGGCATAACACGCTTCCCGGACTTTGCGCAACTCCCCGGAAGGCATTTTAAGCAGAGCGAAACCGCCCTCTTTTGCCATAATTTGCACGGCGCTACCGGCTGAACGACTGATTTGGGCTCCTTTTCCGGGAATGAATTCCACCGCGTGAACCATAGTCCCTACCGGAATCCGGTTCAAGGGCAGGGCGTTTCCCAAACGTATTTCGGCATCTGGTCCACTCATCAGTTCGTCGCCTACTTTCAAATCTTTTGGAGCCAGAATGTAGCGCTTCTCCCCGTCTTTATAGACCAGTAAAGCGATACGGGCGCTGCGGTTCGGATCGTATTCGATGGATTTCACTTTCGCCGGGATGCCGGTTTTATTTCTTTTAAAGTCGATAAGGCGATACCGTCTCTTCTGACCGCTTCCCTGATGGCGCGTCGTGATGCGGCCGTGATGGTTTCGGCCCGCTTTGCTTTTCAGCGGTTCAAGCAAAGATTTTTCCGGTTTCACATCTTTCGTCAACTCTGAAAAATCCGGAAGAATCATATATCGTCTGCTGGGGGTTGTCGGTTTAAATCTTTTCAATCCCATAGATCTCTCCCCTTTCTACCTATCGAAGACTCTGAAGTTCGGGTATCGAGTAACCGTCTACTAACTTTACGATGGCTTTTTTCCAGCCGCGAGTTTTCCCCCGCGTTACTCCCCGTTTCTTCGGTTTTGGCTTTACGTTTAAAACGTTGACTTTATCTACCCTTACGTTATAAATCTTCTCTATGGCCGCTTTCACCATGTATTTGTTCGCATCGGTGTGAACTTCGAAGGTGTACTTGTTCTCCTCCATTAAATAGTTCGTTTTTTCGGTGATGATCGGGCGCAGTAGGATATCCATATCGGTTAAACTAACGGACATTACCGAGCACCTCCTCGATTTTCGTAACCATGCCTTTTGTCAAGATCAGTTTCTCGTGGTTAATGATATCGAAGACGTTTAAACCATCGATACAGACCTCTCCTTCCGGTAAACCCGGGTTGTCCGCAATGATTACTTTCGTTTTCGGCAGGTTCTTGCCGGACTTCAAAACATTTTCGTAAGCCATCTTTTTATAAGGCAGCACGAACAGGGTTTTGAGGCCGGTCAGTTCGAACGTGTCCATGATTCCTTTCAATTCTTTGGTCTTTGGCGCTTTCATCGTCAAGTCTTCCAGAACGATGAGGTTTCCCTCTTGGAAACGGACACTTAAGGCTGATTTCAACGCGTCTCGTTTCATTTTTTTGTTCAGCTTTTTGCTCCAATCCCTCGGTTTCGGACCAAAAGCCACTCCTCCGTGTCTCTGATGCGGGCCCCTCAATGTCCCTTGACGAGCTCTGCCTGTATGTTTTTGCGGAAACGGTTTCTTTCCGGTTCCGGAGACTTCCGCTCTGGTTTTCGTACAGGCCGTTCCCTGTCGTCTGTTGGCGAGCTGCATATCAATGTACCGAAATAGCAGGTCTTTATTCGGGGTAACGTTGAAAATGTCATCCCGCAGGCTCATATCGCCAACTTGCCGTCCGCTGAGGTCGAGAACTTTAATTTCTGCCACAATGGTTCCTCCTTCCTAACTGTTTTTTATTTCGCTTTTTTTAGGTTGACTTTTACCGCTTTTCTCAGCATAAGCAGTCCGCCGGGGGCTCCCGGAACGGCGCCTCTGAGAGCGATGAGGTTGTTTTCGGCGTCTATTCGCACAATCTCGAGATTGTGAACGGTGACGCGTTCATTTCCATATCGGCCGGGCATCTTTTTGCCTGGAAAGGTTCGTCCGGGATAGGTGTGCTGGCCGGTGCTCCCCGGTGCCCGGTGGAACTTCGATCCGTGGGATGTCTCTCCGCCTCGGAAATTCCATCTTTTCATAACGCCCGTATAGCCTCGGCCTTTCGTAACGCCGATGACGTCTATTTTTTGCCCGAGTTCGAACAAACTGAGATTCAACTCTTGCCCGATTTGATAGTCATCGGGATTCTCGACCCGTATCTCCCTCAGATACCGCATGGGCTTCACGTTCGCTTTCTTAAAATGCCCTTTCATCGGATTGGTCGTGCTCTTCTCTTTCTTTTGCTCAAAACCGATCTGTATCGCGTTATAGCCATCGGTTTCCGCCACTTTTTTCTGACAAACAATACACGGTCCTGCCTGGATGACTGTCACCGGTACTGATTCATTCCCTTTGAAAATCCTGGTCATCCCGATCTTTTTTCCTAACAACCCGCTCATATGAGCACCTCCATCGGTTCACTAAGACTTAATCTCGACATCGACCCCTGCAGGAAGATCAACTTTCATGAGCGCTTCCACCGTTTTCGGACTGGGGTTTAAAATGTCTATGAGCCTTTTGTGCACTCTTTTTTCGAAATGTTCTCTTGAATCTTTATGTTTATGTGGTGATCGTAGAACACAGTAAATCGATTTTTCGGTCGGTAACGGAACCGGGCCTAAGACCTTCGCCTGTGTCGTCTTGACAATATCCACGATCTTTTTGGCCGATTGATCCAATAGTTCGTGATCGTATGCCTTCAATCGGATTCTGATCCGCTGCGATGACATCTATTGCTTCCCTCCTCTTTCCTAAACGAAGGAGAGCGTCGCTCTCCTTCGCAAAATAGTGTGCTATGCGATTACTTGTGCAATAACTCCGGAACCGACTGTTTTCCCGCCTTCTCGGACGGCAAACCGTTGCCCTTGCTCCATCGCGACCGGTTTAATCAATTTGATCTCCATAACGACGTTGTCTCCGGGCATAACCATCTCGACGCCTTCTCCGAGGTCAACGATTTCGCCGGTGATATCGGCAGTTTGCATGTAGAATTGCGGGCGGTACCCTTTGGAGAAGGGTTTGTGCCTTCCGCCTTCGTCATGTTTCAGAACGTATATGTTGGCTTTGAAATCGGTGTGAGGGGTGATGGAACCGGGTTTCGCCAAAACTTGCCCTCTTTCCACTTCATCCTTTTTGGTTCCTCTGAGCAGACAACCGACGTTGTCGCCAGCAATGCCTTCATCCAGAATCTTTCTGAACATTTCAACGCCAGTCACAACGGTTTTCTGCGTGGGGCGCAATCCGACGATTTCGATTTCTTCGCCGGTTTTGATGATCCCGCGCGTGATTCTTCCGGTCACGACGGTGCCTCTTCCCGTGATCGTGAAGATATCTTCAACAGGCATCAAGAAAGGTTTGTCGCTTTCTCTTTTGGGTTCGGGAATGTGTTCATCGCAAGCTTTCATCAATTCAAGGATCTTCTGATTCCACTTATTGTTGATATCGTCGGATTCCAGAGCCAATAGGGCGGATCCCCTAATTACCGGAATTTCATCTCCCGGAAATTCGTATTTGGACAGAAGATCTCGCACTTCCATCTCCACGAGATCAACAAGTTCTTCATCATCGACAGCATCCACTTTGTTTAGAAATACGACCATGGCGGGAACGTTTACCTGTCTGGCCAACAGCACGTGCTCTCGAGTTTGGGGCATCGGCCCGTCCGTCGCGGCGACAACCAGAATCGCGCCATCCATCTGCGCGGCGCCGGTGATCATGTTCTTGATGTAGTCGGCGTGACCCGGACAGTCGATGTGGGCGTAGTGCCGGTTTTGCGTTTGGTACTCGACGTGCGTGACGTTAATCGTGATCCCTCTGGTTTTTTCTTCGGGCGCTTTGTCGATTTGATCGAAAGGTACGAAATCAGCGGTGCCGCCCATGCTGAGCGTCTTGGTGATCGCAGCCGTTAAAGTCGTCTTTCCGTGGTCGATATGGCCTATCGTCCCGATGTTTAAATGCGGTTTATTCCTTGCGAATTTCTCTTTTGCCATTCGAATCTTACCTCCTCGGTTAAATGATTGTGCTTAATTATCCTCTAACTTTCATTATTTTTTCCATCGTCTTCGCGTCGACTTCCCGGTATTGATGGAACTGTATCACGTGGGTCGCGCGCCCTTGACTGAGAGAGCGCAAAACCGTAGCGTAGCCAAACAGTTCTCCCAGCGGAACCTTCGCTTCCAAGATCCGGGCGGTTCCCCGACTGTCGAATTTATCGACGCGGCCCCGACGGGTGTTGATATCTCCGATAATGTCTCCCAAATACTCTTCGGGGGTCGTAATCTCCACTTTCATAATCGGTTCCAACAAGTAAGGAGAAGCTTTCCGAAGCCCTTCCTTTATGGCCAATGATCCGGCGATCTTAAAAGCCAGATCGCTACTGTCCACTTCATGATAGGAACCGTCCAGCAGGTTGACTTTGATGCCGACAACCGGGTATCCCGCGACGATGCCATCTTCCAACGCTTCTTCGATACCGGTTTTAATGGCCGGTATGAACTCGTTGGGTATCGTTCCGCCGATGATCCGATTGACGAACTCGAAGCCGATGCCGCCTTCCAACGGTTCGACGGCAATTTTGACGTGCCCGTATTGACCGCGGCCACCGGATTGCCGGATAAATTTACCTTCGGCTTGGGCTTGGGAACGGATCGACTCGCGATAGGTCACCTTTGGCTGTCCGACACGGATATTCGCGCCATACTCCCGCTTCAGGCGATCGACGATGATCTCCAGATGCAACTCGCCCATCCCGCTTAAAATGGTTTGCGCGCTCTCTCTATCGACGTGAACTCTCAATGTCGGGTCTTCTTCTATAAGGGAGGTCAATCCTTTGGTCAATTTGGGCTCGTCATTTTTGGAGTCGGGCTCAATCGCGATTTGAATAACAGGTTCCGGGAATTCGATCTTTTCGAGCAAGAACGGCTCTGCTTCCGAAGTAAGCGTGTCCCCTGTCGACGTAAACTTTAGGCCGATCACGGCCACGATATCCCCCGCCACGCTTTCATCGATATCGAGGCGGTTATCCGCGTGCATCTGGATCAATCGGCTGATTCTTTCTTTCTTGTTCTTATTGACATTCAATACATAAGACCCTTTCTTCAATGTGCCGGAATAGATTCTCAGATAAGTCAAACGCCCGACGAATGGGTCCGCCACTGTTTTGAAAGCGAGCATCCCCAGTTTTCCTTCCGGATCGCTGAAGAGCTCGAAGGCTTCTTCGTCTTTGACGGCTTCCGTGGGAGGCACTTCCAACGGAGAAGGCAGGTAATCGACAACCGCATCGAGCAAAGGTTGGATCCCTCTGTTTTTGAAGGCGGTTCCGCAAAAGACAGGAACGATTTTCCCGGAGATGGTCGCCTCGCGTATGGCTCTTTTTAACTGGGCAATCGTTATCTCTTGTTCGGTGAGGTACAGCTCCATAATCTCGTCGTCATAAGAACCGACTTTCGTGATTAGTTCTTCCCGTAGTTCCTCCACCTTCTCAACCATCGCTTCGGGGATCTCCGACTCTTCCATTTGGAGCCCTTCAGCGTCGACCCAACGAATCATCTTTCGGCGGAGAATGTCACAGACCCCTTTGAAGGCATCTTCAACGCCCACCGGATATTGCATCGCTACAGGATTCGCGCCCAATCGCTTTTTCATGCTCTCCATCGACATGTCGAAATCCGCACCGATTTTATCGATCTTATTGAAAAAGGCAATCCGCGGAACGTGGTATTTGTCCGCCTGTCTCCAAACGGTTTCGGATTGCGGTTCGACACCAGCGCAGATGTCGAATACGGCAACGGCTCCGTCGAGCACGCGCAGCGAGCGCTCCACCTCTATCGTAAAGTCAACGTGCCCGGGTGTATCGATAATATTGATGCGATGGTCTTTCCAAAAACAGGTTGTGGCCGCGGATGTAATCGTGATTCCGCGCTCTTTTTCCTGTTCCATCCAGTCCATTGCCGCCGTGCCTTCATCCACGTTACCGATTTTATGTTTCTTCCCGGTGTAATAGAGGACGCGCTCGGTCGTCGTTGTTTTACCGGCATCGATATGAGCCATAATCCCGATATTCCTTACCATCTTTGTCACTAAATTAGGAGACATAACAGACCCTCCGTCTATGTCGCGGAGCCACTACCATTTGAAATGCGCAAATGCTCGGTTCGCCTCAGCCATTTTGTGCGTATCTTCGCGTTTTTTTACCGCATTACCGGTGTTTTCGTAGGCGGCAAGGATCTCGTCGGATAAACGCGTTTTCATGGGTCGGCCTTTTTTCGATCGGGAAGCTTTAATCAACCAGCGAATGCCAAGCGAAGCCTTTCTTCTTTCGGTCACTTCGATCGGAACCTGATAAGTCGCACCGCCAACGCGGCGCGGTTTCACTTCGACAATCGGTTGGATATTGTCCATTGCTTTCTTGAAGACTTCGAGCGGTTCCTTCCCGGTTTTCTCGCGAATCACATCGAAGGCGCCGTAAACAACCTTTTGCGCCACCGCTTTTTTTCCGTCCCACATGATCGAATTGATCAGGCGAGTGACCATTAAGTCATTGTATAACGGATCAGGTATCGTTTCTCGGATTTCGGATCTTCTTCTTCTCATTCCATACTCCCCTTTACCCCATTACTTTGGGGTTTTCGCTCCATACTTGGATCTGGATTGTCTTCTGGCTTCAACCCCTGCCGAGTCCAGCGTTCCCCTGATGATTTTATAACGAATCCCGGGAAGATCTTTGACACGCCCGCCGCGTATCAATACGACAGAGTGTTCCTGCAGATTATGCCCCTCTCCGGGAATATATGCGGTGATCTCCGTTCCGTGAGACAAGCGGACTCTCGCGATCTTGCGCAAAGCCGAGTTGGGTTTCTTGGGAGTCATCGTTGTCACGCGAACGCACACGCCACGTTTCTGCGGGTTTCCGGCAAGCGCCGGAGCTTTTGATTTGGTGATGACCTTGGCTCTTCCTTTCCTCACTAATTGATTGATTGTAGGCATTAAAACGATGAAGGAAACTTTCTCCTTCCAGCCCTCCTTTCAGCTTCTTTAATAAATACGGCGTATTGTACAATTAAAGCGGGTGCGTTGTCAACCGCACCCGCTTACGATAATCAAAATTTACATCATAGACATTAAGAATTTTCTTTACGCCGGCGTCTTGCGTTTTTTCGGTTTTTCGTATACGCAGACCGGACAGGGTTCCTTCCGGATATGCTTTAAAAAGTCTTCTCGGAAGTTTTCGATAATCGACCGCAATGGCATCGCCACGGCTTGCCCCAAGCCACAAAAGGCTGTTTCTTCCATTGTATCCGAGATACGAAGCAAAAGATCCAGATCACTTTCCTTCCCGTTGCCTTTCGATATTCCTTCTAAAATGGACACGGCCATTCGGGTTCCCTCTCGGCACGGGGTGCATTTGCCGCAAGACTCGTGTTCGAAGAATTCCATCGCCACTTTCGCCGCCTCCACGCTGCAACTGTCTTCGTCCATCACCAGTATCACACCGGAACCGATCGATACACCAACCTTTGCCGAATCATAGTCCAGTTTGACGTTCAACTGATCCGGACGTATGAAGGTACCGGCCGTTCCCCCGGTTTGAACCATCTTCAAGCTTTTCCCTCCGGGCAGACCGCCGCCATAGCGGTAAACGAGATCAAAAACGCTGGTTCCCATCGGAACTTCCACTAACCCGCGATTTCTTATGTTACCGACTAAAGTGAAGACTTTCGTTCCGCTGGAGGATGGCGTTCCAATCTCCTTAAACGCTTTCGCCCCATTCAAAATGATCCAGGGAACGTTCGCGAAGGTTTCGACGTTGTTGACCACCGTCGGTTTCTGATATAACCCGGCGACAGGCGGATACGGCGGTTTGAACCTGGGACGCCCGGGTTTACCTTCGATCGATTCGATGAGCGCCGTTTCTTCGCCGCAGATGTAGGCGCCCGCTCCCAAGCGAATTGTCAGGTCGAAGCTGAAGGAAGTCCCCAGGATATTTTTACCAAGAAATCCCCACTCGTAGGCATCTTGGATCGCTTTGTTCAGGTTGTCAATGGACCCGTAGTACTCGCCGCGAATATAGATATACCCTTTCGAAGCGCCTACGCTGTAACCGGCGATAGCCATTGCCTCTATTACCGCGTGCGGATCCCCTTCCATAATCAATCGGTCTTTGAAGGTACCGGGTTCTCCTTCGTCCGCATTGCACAGGATATACTTCACATCGGAATCGGTTTTGGCTGTGAACTCCCACTTTTTTCCAGTTGGGAATCCCGCGCCACCACGACCCCTGAGCGCGCTTTCTTTGAGTATGTCGATGACGTCCGACGGTTTCATTGCGCTAAGAACCTTTCCGAGCGCCATATACCCGTCTCGGGCGATGTACTCTTCGATCACGAGCGGATCGATGACCCCAACATTCCGCAACACGATGCGGGTTTCGCTCGTTTTCGCTTCTTCTGTGGGCTGGTTCTTTTTAATGATCTCTTCATCGATCATTAGAGCGGAGACGGCTCTTCCTTTCAGAAGATGCTCGGAAACAACCTTTTCCACATCATCTTTTGAACAAACTTCATAGTAAACCCCATCCGGAAAAATGGACACGAGGACGCCTTCGCGGTAAATGCCGAGCGAACCCGTCTCAAGAACTTCTACCATCGAATCCAGATTGTACTGGTTAACCAACTCTTGGAATAATTCCTTATAATACCGTGCTCCTTTTAAAACGCTTCCGGAATCAACGGATACCAAGACGGTTTGGGTTTTCATGTTCCCGCCCTCCCTTTTTTGCGATATCCGGCAATGATCTCGACGACGCGTTCAGGAGTCAGGTTTCCATAAAACTGGTCGTTGATCATGATCACCGGTCCAACCCCGCATAAGCCGAGACAACCGGTTTTTTCCAGGGTGAACAGACCGTCTTCGGTGGTTCCACCGAAACCGACTTTCAATTCTTCGAAAAGGGTTTCGATGATCTTCGCGCCTCCCGTGACATGGCACGGCAAGCTGTTGCAGACGCGGATAATGAATGTTCCGCGAGTTTTCGTCGAAAACATCGTATAAAAGGTGAGCACCTCATATACTTTCGAGAGGGGCACATTCAAACTTTCCGCGACGATTTCTGCCGCCTCGGAGGGGACGAAATTCTGATAAACATCCTGTACTTTATGTAAGCAGTTGATTAGGATATCGCCCTCTTCCAGGCTTTGTTCCTTTTTGACTGCCTCGATGATATCCTTCACTTTTTCCAATGTCTGATCAACGACCACGGTACACCTCCCTGAAATGCTTTTTTATTGTTCTTTACCTCTCTTTCGACCATTGAAACGACGGTTCCTTATGCCGGGGTTACTCTACTGATCGCTCCAAACCGGCAAACTCCGATACAGCTCCCGCAACGCGTACAGATCTCGGGATCGATCGTATGGGGTTTCTTGATCTCGCCGCTGATGGCGGAAACGGGACAAACCTTCGCGCAAGCCGTACAACCGACGCATTTCGACTCATCGATTTGATATCGGATCAGAGGCCGACACACCTTTGCGGGGCATCGTTTTTCTTTGATATGCGCTTCGTATTCATCTCTAAAATAGCGTATCGTCGAGAGGACCGGCTGCGGAGAGCTTTGTCCGAGGCCGCATAGCGAAGAATCGATGATCGACTGCCCCAGGGTTTCCAACTTCTCGATATCGCCTTCTTCACCTTCACCGCTTGTAATACGCTCCAATATCTCGTGCATCACGCGGTTTCCTTCCCGGCAAGGCGTGCACTTCCCACAGGATTCGTCAACGGAAAACCCCAGAAAGAACTTGGCGACGTCGACCATACATGTATCTTCGTCCATAAATACCATACCACCCGATCCCATCATCGTGCCGATGGTTTTCAGGCTTTCATAGTCGATTGGCATGTCGAGGTACTGGGCCGGAATGCATCCCCCGCTGGGGCCGCCCGTCTGGACCGCCTTAAAGGCTTTGTTGTTCGGTATGCCACCGCCGATATCATAAACGATCTCTCGCAAGGTGATGCCGATCGGAACTTCCACCAATCCGGTGTTTTTAATCTTCCCGGCCAGGCAAAAGACCTTCGTTCCCTTGCTTTTTTCAGTACCAATGCTGGCAAACCATTCCGGTCCCTTTAAGATAATTGTCGGGATATTGGCATAGGTTTCGACGTTGTTGTTCAACGTCGGTTTGTTCCAGACACCTTTCTGAGCCGGGAACGGCGGTTTGACGCGAGGTTGTCCCCGTTTGCCTTCAACGCTTTCGATCAGCGCGGTTTCCTCTCCACAAACGAAAGCCCCGGCGCCCATCCGTATCTCCAGATCGAAAGAGAAACCGCTGCCCATGATGTTCTCTCCAAACAAACCGTACGCTTTCGCCTGTTTGATGCCTTCGTTCAAACGTTCGATCGCCAAAGGATACTCCGCGCGAATGTAGATATACCCCTTCTGCGCCCCGATAGCGTAACCGGCAATGACCATCGCCTCCAGCACGCTATGGGGATCGCCTTCCAGGATGGAACGATCCATAAAAGCGCCGGGATCTCCTTCGTCCGCGTTGCACAAAACGTATTTTTCATTTCCCGGAACCTTTCGGGCCAACTCCCACTTTAAACCGGTGGGAAAACCGGCGCCCCCGCGGCCGCGCAGACCGCTTCTTTTAATTGTGTCGATCACCTGTTCCGGCGTCATCTCCTGGAGCACTTTTTGAAGCGAAAAGTACCCGTCGTGGGCGATGTACTCCTCTATGCTCATCGGGTCGATGATGCCCATATTCCGAGTCGCGATTTTTACTTGTTTCGTAAAAAACGGGTGATCGTCATAGGCGCTCGTGATCTTCACTTTCGTATTTGGGTTCTCGAAAAGTTTGCTTTCAACGATCCGCCCTTTGAGCAAATGTTCCGAGACGATCAGTTCCATATCAGAAGGTTTCAGTTTTTGGTAGAAAACTCCCTCCGGATATAGAATCATCAACGGCCCGGCGTCGCACATCCCCATGCATCCCGTTTCAACCACTTTCACCACGTCTTGCAAAGCGTACTTTTCGAGCGTGGCCCTTAAGGATGTAAGACAACTTTCTTCCCCGGAAGAGATGCAAGCGCCGCCTGCGCACAGCAATATCGTGTTCGTCGCGGCTCTCGCCTCCACCTGAGGGGCGACGACTTCGTTAGGGATCGAAGTTTTTTCACCTGTATTCATCTATATTTCTCCTTTTCTGACCATCAAATCGCTGACAACCTTTCCGCCAAGGATGTGTTGCTGGACGATTCTTTTGGCTTGCTCGGGGGTCACATGCCCGTAGATGATCGGCGATTGTCCCTCCATATGGACCTCAACCGTCGGTTCGACTTCGCACAAACCCATACAACCCGATTGCACGACCGAAAGATCATCTATCTTGTTCTCAGCCAATTCACTGACGATCGCCTGTAAGGTGTCTTTCGCCCCCGCAGCTATCCCGCACGTGCCCATGGCGACGACGATCTTTCCTTTCTTCTCAGTATCTCTCATCTGAAGGTCTTTGAGCGATTTTTCTTTGATTTTCATTAGTTCTTCAAGACTTTTTACCTTTGCCATAGTCCCAATCACCCCCGGTATTTTTTCAAAATCTTCGGTACTTCATCCGGCGTCACGCGGCCAAAGAAATCTTTCTCCCCGATAAGAACCACGGGAGCCATACTGCACGCGCCCAAGCATCTTACTTCGTGAATCGAAAACCGCCCGTCTTGCGTCACTTCCTCGATGTCGACTTTTAGTTCTTCTTTGAGACGGTCCAGCACTTTATCCGCGCCTTTAACATAACAAGCGGTTCCCAAACACACTTTAATCTGATTCTGCCCTCTGGGTTTCATCGTAAAATAATGGTAGAAGGTCACAACTCCGAAAACTGTGCTTTCGGGAATATCCAACCGTTTCGCGATGAAGGACTGCACCTCAGAGGGGAGAAACCCGAATAAACTCTGCGCTTTATGCAAAACCTCTATCAATACGCCTGGCCGATGGCGATTCTGTTCGATGAATGCGTCCAGCTCATGATAGAGGGTTTCATGTCGGGCGCATTCCGTGCAATTCTCTGTTGACAATGAAAACACCTCCATTTGATCCTGATAACGATGACAATCTATATCTTTCGATGGTAATTATATCATAACCGATTTAAAAATCAACGGAAAAAGGCCTCAGAATTGAAGCCGGGTTAACCTTCAGAGACCTTTAGGCAACTTCAACACGCTTACCCGCGATCACCTGTAATCGCAAGAAAGGCGAATCCTTTGGGGATCTCTCTCTCCTTTAATTAATAAGAATTTCGGGTCATTCGGTTTCATGGTATAATTCACGAAGACCATATAATAAACGAATTCAGGAGGGAGATTTATGCAGATCAACGCTTTCATAGACGGGAAGCCATATACTTTTGATCAGCCGATGACGGTACTGGAAGCATGCAAAAAAGCCGGGAGGGAGATTCCGACGATCTGTTATCACCCATCGGTTAAGAGCATCGGCGCTTGTCGTATCTGCGTCGTCGAAGTGGAGGGTTTTCGAGGCCTTCAAGCCGCGTGTACGCTTCCTCTATCCGATGGGATGAAGATCAAGACTCATTCCCCGCGCATCGCTTCTTCACGTAAGATGAATATCGAATTGCTGCTCTCGCGGCATCCTAACGTATGTATGACCTGTGAGTCAAACGGCAATTGCAAACTCCAGACGCTCGCTTACGAGTATGGTGTCGAAGAACCCGCCTATGGCGTGCAGTTGCGCGGACTGGAACCCGATGATTCGAGCTTGTTTATCTACCGCGACCTTAACAAATGCGTGCAATGCCAACTTTGTGTCCGCGTATGCGATGAAGTCCAGAATATGTCGATTTACTCGATGGCGTATCGTGGTTATGAAAGCCTTCCAGAACCGCCATTCGGAGAGCTTCTTGGCAGTTCTGAATGCGTTTCTTGCGGTCAATGCGCATCGATCTGTCCCGTCGGGGCGATCGTGGAAAAACCCAGCATGGGTAAAGCGCGGTGGTGGGATCTGAAGTCGGTCAGGACGACCTGCGCCTATTGCGGTGTGGGATGCCAGCTCGATATATATTACAACCCGAAAAACAACGAAATTGTCAAAGTTATGCCTTCCGAAGATAATCCAGAAGTGAACGACGGTATCGCTACCTGTGTGAAGGGCAAGTTTGGATATGAGTTCGCCAATCATCCCGATCGATTAAAAAAACCTCTTGTCAGAAAAGATAACCGATTAGTGGAAGTCGAGTGGGCGGAAGCCTTAGACTATACAGCCGGCCGGATGAAGGAAATTTTACAGAAGTACGGTCCCGACGCTTTCGGGTTGCTCGCGTCGGCGCGATGTACCAATGAAGAGAACTATATGCTCCAAAAGCTCAGCCGCGCCGTTCTAAAAACAAACAACGTCGACCACTGCGCCCGTTTATGCCACGCGTCTACCGTCGCCGGATTGGCAATGAGCTTTGGCAGCGGCGCAATGACGAATAATCTGCTGGATATCCTTCAGGCCGACGTGATCCTTTTAACCGGAAGTAATCCGACCGAGAATCACCCGGTTTACGGATCACGAATCAAAAAAGCCATACGTCAAAACGGAACCAAACTCATCGTCGCGGACCCGCGAAGAACCGAATTAGTCGACTATGCCACCCTCTGGCTAAACCAAAAACCCGGGACGGATGTCGCTCTGTTCAACGGTCTGCTCCATATCATCGCGTTCGAAAACTTGGCCAACGAAGCCTTCATCGCCGAACGAACCGAAAAATGGGACGAAATGAAAGAGAGTCTGAAAGCGTTCGATCCGAAAACCGTTTCCGAGATCACCAGCGTACCGGTTGATCTCCTCTATAAAGCAGCGCGACTTTACGCCGGGGCCGACAACGCGGCGATCATCTACGCAATGGGCATCACGCAACATGTCTGTGGCACCCATAACGTTATTTCGCTGGCGAACCTCGCCATGGCGACGGGTAATTTAGGACGGCCTGGGACGGGTGTGAATCCGCTCCGCGGACAGAACAACGTTCAAGGCGCCTGCGACGTCGGAGCGCTTCCGAATGTTTACACCGGCTACCAGAAGGTCGTCGATCCGGCGATTCAGAAGAAGTTCGAGGAATTCTGGAATGTCACCGGTTTGCCATCCTCCGTAGGATTGCCGGTTACCGAAATGATCGGGAATCCCAAGATCAAAGCCATGGTGATCATGGGTGAAAATCCCGCGTTGTCCGATCCCGATTCGGAACACGTCGAAAAGTCCCTGGCTGAGCTCGAATTCTTCGTCGATATCGACTTGTTCATGAATGAATCCAACGCCTACGCCGATGTGATCCTTCCGGCGGCCAGCACCTATGAAAAGGACGGTACCTTCACAAACACCGAAAGAAGGGTACAGAAGATTAGAAAAGTGATTGAACCCATCGGGGACAGCAAACCCGATTGGTGGATCGTTCAGGAGATTGCCAAACGTCTCGGGTACGAGATGCACTTCCAAAACGCTGAAGAGATCATGAACGAAATTCGGCGGTGCACTCCCATCTACGCCGGCATCTCTTATGAAAAGATGGAGCATAAGGGTGTCCAGTGGCCCTGCCGGACGGATGAAGATCCCGGCACGTCCATCCTTCACACGCAAAAGTTCTCTCATCCGGATGGGAAGGGAAAGTTCACACCCATGACCTACAAAGACCCCCCCGAAACGCCGGACAATGAGTACCCGTTCTATCTATCGACGGGACGCATCCTCTACCATTACCATACCGGAACGATGACGCGAAGGGTCAAAGCACTCGACGAGAAGGAGCCGGAAGTGAAGATCGAGATCAATCCGAAGGACGCTGAAGCGTTAGGGGTAAAGAGCGATGACTGGGTTCGGTTAACGAGCCGGAGGGGAAGCATCGAAGGAAAAGTCCGCGTCACCGAGCGCTCCGTTCCGGGCTTAGTCTTCGTCCCCTTCCATTTCGCGGAATCCCGCGCGAATGTTCTGACATCCGGAGAGTTCCTGGATCCTATCGCAAAGATTCCTTCTTTCAAAGTCAGCACGGTCAAGATACAAAAGATAGACCATAAAACAGCGGAGGTGTAAGTTAGAACTATGAGCGTCAAACCAGCAGAAGTATTCGAAAGCTATTGTTGCACAACGTCTTTAGCAAAAACCCAGATGACCCCGATGAAATTGTTCCTCTTGGGGATCCTGGCTGGTGTGTACATCGGATTCGGAGCGATCTTCGCCACCACAGCGATGACGGGTGTCGCCGTATTCGGTCTGCAAAAAGCGATCGGCGGTCTTGTCTTTAGTGTCGGACTGATCTTAGTCGTTGTCGCCGGAGCCGAACTGTTTACCGGAAATGTCCTTTTACTTATTCCCTTGATGGAAAAAAAGGTTAAAGCATCCGGCTTTTTCAAGAATTGGACCATCGTTTTCATTGCCAACTTCGTCGGCTCGCTGCTTCTGGCTTGGGTTTTCCTCGGAACTGAACTATGGCGTTCCGGAAACGGGCTCTCCGCCGTCGGAGAGCAAGCGCTAACGATCGCCAACGCGAAAGCCGGATTGACTTGGGGGCAGGCCTTTTTCCGCGGAATGCTCTGTAACATTCTGGTTGATCTCGCGGTTATTATGACGATGGCGGCCAAAAGCACCTCCGGGAAAATTATGGCCATCATCTTCCCGATATCCGCATTCGTTGCTTCCGGGTTCGAACACTCGATCGCCAACATGTATTTCGTTCCCGCCGGCCTATTCATTAAGGGCGCGGCTGCGGCGGACGCTGTGGCGAAGTTCTCGAATCTCAACTGGGGCAATTTCCTGATGAATAACCTCATCCCGGTGACGTTAGGGAATATCATTGGACCATTCCTGTTCCTTTGCATTCCTTATTTCCTTGTTTTCCGGAAAAAATCCGCGTAATCCAAACACGTTTGGAAATAAGACCGCTTTGGCGCTTCTCGCTAGTTAAGCCGAGAAGACCAAAGCGGTTTTTTTGAAATTACGATCGATGTCGTCCCCCAACCCCTCGTTTCGATTCGGTCGCGAATCAGCGCACCCATCCATTTTCGTTTTTCGTCTCTTAGTCGTAAAGACGAGCGGTCGAAAGCCCGCGACGGATCGATACTTGTCCAAAGGTGAGAAGATCGTGTATACAGAAATGGCGGATAAAAAACCGCTGATCATTTTAACGGGAGGGATCTCCCGCCGCATGAACCGTGTTTTTAAGGGTTCTCTCGAGATCGACGGCCTTTCTTTTATAGAGCTGTTGTTAAGAAATTTAAGCCCCTTATTCCGCGAAACGCTCTTGGTTGGCTCTCAAAAAGAGCTCGAACGTTACCATGGCGACCGGCGCGTGAGGATCGCCGCTGACCGGTACACCGGTATCGGCCCTTTTGCTGGAATACTCACCGCTTTCGAGATCACCGAGGCGGAAGAAATCTTTCTATGCCCCTGCGACAGTCCCTTCGTATCTGCTCGCATCGCCCACGAATTATTCGCGGCGCGCAGCGGGTTTAACGCCGATATCACGATCCCCCTCTCTGATAATCGATTTTACCCGCTTATCGGCATCTATCACCGAAAGGTTATCCCACACATCCGCCTTCTTGTCGAACGCGACCGAAACGCGATTCGTTTTTTATTTCGGAAGTGTCCGACGCTAATGGTCCATTTCAAAGACCCCGCCCCCTTCCTCAACGTGAACACCTGGGAGGAGTACGAACGCCTACTTGGAAAATAGCGATCTTGCGATAACAAAATCTTTATGATGCGCTACTGTAAAGCGTAAGGTTTTATTCCCCTTCCATCATCGAAAGGATGATATCGCGCATACGCTCTTCCCCATCGGTGACATTCGACAGGATCGAAAGGATCAACTTTTCTTTCGGCATCCATCGAGAATCGAAGCCGACGCCGGCATCTCCTCCAACAATGAAATACATGCTGTCATCCAACCGTTTGTAGATACCACATCCGTAACCGCTTTTCTCATTGATCGCCATACGGGTCCTCAAATATGCGCTGGTTAGGCGCTCCGAAAGGATACGAGAAGACAGGAAACTGTCCCAAAACGCGTTCAGGTCCGCGGAGGTTGTATAGAGCCCCCCGTCTCCGCCGCCGCGTATGGGGAGATGGTAGATATTGGTCTCCCTTCTGTTCTGTAGATATCCGTTTGCCGTATTCTCGGGAAGATCGTTTAAGGCGTAGAACCCGGTCCTTTCCATACCTGCCGGTCTGAATACCTCGTTTTCCATGAACTCCCGATAGATCCGTCCAGTTATCTTTTCAATGAGGATTCCCAAAAACACGTACCCACCATTCGAATAAGAGAACTGCTGACCGGCGGAGAATTTTGCTTGTTTCCCGGCGAACAACGGAAAATAATCGCCGGGGGTTTCCAGCCGATACCAGGGAATTTCTACAAAGAAATCATCCGAATCCTCCTCCAGCTCTTCATCGTAGTAGTCGTAGATACCGGAGGTATGCGTTAAAAGATGAAGCACCGTCGCCTGATCATCGATAAATCCGCGATATTCCTGAGAAATACGGCTCACCGGCGTATCGAAGGCGATCTTTCCGCGATCGATCAAAACCCCGATCCCCAACGCCGTGAAAAGTTTGGTTCCCGATGCGATGCCAAACAACGTCTCCGGGGTATTCGGAACTTCGTTCTTGATGTCTCGATAACCAAAGGATTGGTGAAATCGAGGCGCTTGCTTTTCATAAATCGAGATCACGCCAGAAAAATCAACCGTTCTTGCCGCTTCCCTGATTTTTTCAATGTTTATCATTTGTTCTCCTCCTCGCTTCGGCGTTGCTTTTACGCTCCCGCTGTTATCCTACCTGCCGATGACACGTTTGAGACGGTAAAATAATGATATAATCATACACTAAAGATAAGGTCGTCCGTTTTAAAAACGTCATACTTTTAGAAAGGGTTGGGGATGATGATCAACTCGCTGCCCCGCTATCGGAAGCGGTTCCAAGAAAACAAAATCCTTATCATAATCCTTCTTTTCGGCCTTCTTTCGGCAATGGCAAGCGCTGCTGGGACGGTTTCTTATCGTCTGCTCTACGTCAATTCCTACCATCCGGGCTACCGTTGGTCCGACGATCTGCAAAAAGGGCTGCTGAAAGGGCTGAAAGAAGAACTGGGCGAAACGGTCACTCTGTACATCGAATACCTGGATGCCAAACGTTTCGGCGAAGCGCTCAAAGGAGAACTCGGAGAACAGACCCTCTCCCTTTGGGAGGAAAAGTACGGTCGCACGCCCCCGGACCTGATTCTTGTCTCAGATCAGGACGGGTATGATCTTCTAAAAAAAGCGCGCGCGTCTTTCTTTCCGAAAACGCCTATTGTCTTCTCCGGAATCGAAGCGCTCGGTACGGTTCCGCCCTATACCACCGGAATACTCGGCGGCGCGGATATTATGGGAAACTTAAAGCTCATCATCGATTTAATGCCCACTGCGGAGAGGCTATGGGTGGTTACAGACCGGTCGGCTACCGGCCAATCGAATCGACAGGCGATCGAATCGCTCGTTGGAACGTTGTCCTCTCCGATTACCCTCTCTTTCTTCGATGAAGGAGATGGGATCCTTCCGGAGGCGCTTATTGAACGATCCCGAAAAATAAAGGCTTCGGACCCCGTATTCTTTTTAGATTACAACATTGATCCCCAAGGGCGTTTCATTGATACCACCACCATCCTGTCTTCGATAACGGCGGCTTGTCCGGCTCCCGTTTTCAGCCATGTCTATTATTATCTGGACTACGGGATCGTCGGCGGGATCGTGAATAGCCCGGAGATTCAGGGAAAACAGATGGCCAAGATCGCGGCGGAGGTTTTAAGCAAAAGAATACCTTCGGATGCACCGCCCCGACGTGAAGAAACCTCGCCCTATTTTGATTTCGAAGCGGTGAAGAAGTATAACCTTCCGTTTCAGAAAATCCCCGCTCTAACGGAGTGGAGCAATCGCTCAGAGGGTTTTTGGAAGGTTAATGGGATTTATGTGATCTTGTCCCTTCTCTTCATCGTTTTTCAATCCGGATTCATCTTATGGTTTTTCCGTTTGTATCGAAAACAGCGCAAATTGAAGATGAAAGCCTCCGAAAACGAAATCCTATTCCGCTCATTATTCGATTTCGCCCCATATGCTTGCACGCTTCAGGACTTCGAAGGCCGCCACCTGATGGTGAACCAAGCCTTTCTAAAAGACTGGGGGATGGAAAAAAGTAAGGTCATCGGAAAGTCGATGTTTGAGTTGTTGGGAAAGCCTTATCAGGAAGCGTTGGAGGAAGATCGCTTGGCTTTATTGGAAAAGGGTTCCGTAGAACACGCAAGGCTTACGTGGGAGATACCGGGGATCGGGACTCGGGAGGCTTATTATTCTTCCCGCCTAATCCAATTGAACGACGCCCCGCATTTTTTAACCGTTTCAGTGGATCTATCGGAACTTCGGAAGACGGAAAACCGTTATTTGGATGAAAGGGAGTTCAACCAGCTTTTGCTGGACACTTCTCCCGCCTTTATCGTCGCGATCGGCTTTGACGGCAGAACGCTGATGATGAATCGGGTCTTGCTCGATTTCCTGGAGTATACGCAGGAAGAGGTGATCGGTAAAGACTATCTGACGTCGTTCGTCCCCGCTGAGGATCAGAAGGCGCTGGGAGAGATATTTAGAAGCCATGCGGATGGAATCGAGACGACGTTGAATGAAAATCGCATCATCAGCAAATCGGGAAAGACAACATTGGTTGAATGGTACGGGCGAAATGTGAAAAAATCCGAAAACGCGCCAGGTTTCTTCATCGGGGTCGGGATCGACATCACTGAAAGAAAGCACGCTGAAAAGGCGATGCAGGAGAACCAGGCGCGGGCGATCCGGCAACGCGCCGCAGTGGTCGAGTTAGCCCTCGCTCCCGCAAGTGAAATGATCAACTTGTCCAAAACCTTCGAGCGCGTGACAGAAGTCGTCTCGCACGCGTTGGGGGTGGAACGGACGAGCATTTGGCGGGTCACCGGCGACGGCAACACGTTGCGCTGCTTATCCCTTTACGAAGCGGGGAAGAAAAAACACAGCCAGATGCCGCCCATTGACCTACGGACAATCCCTTTTTATTGGGAAACCATCAAAACGGAGAACCGCATCTATGCCGATGACGCGCTTAAGGACCCGCGTACGGAGGAGTTGGCCGACTCCTTTATTCTGCCTCATCATATTACATCGATGCTTGACGCGGGGATTCTCGTGGAAGGCAAATTGGTCGGCGTGATCAGTTGCGCGCAAACCCGAGAGAAACGAAAGTGGCACTTGGATGAAGAAGCGTTTGTCAGCACGATCGCCGCATTCGTCGGGCAAACCCTATCGAACATAGATCGGAAGTTTGCGGAAAAGGCCCTTTTGGAGACACAGGAACAGATACGCATACAGCAGGGGAAGTTCCAAAAAGAGCTGTTAAGGTCTATCATCCAGATTCTGGAACTCTACGATCTTTACACCAGCGGCCATTCGGAAAATGTCGCCCACTATTCAGCTTTGATCGCCGAACAAGTCAAGCTGGATCCTCCCTGGATCAAACAGGTCTACTGGACCGGCTTGGTTCACGATATCGGAAAATTGCTTGTGCCGACACAGATATTGAACAAACCCTCCGGGTTGACCGACGAAGAATACGAGCTCGTCAAGATGCATCCGGTTTGGGGCGCGAAAGTCCTAAAAACCTCCGAACAATTGACCGGCCTCGCGACAGACGTACGGCACCACCACGAGCGATATGACGGCAAAGGGTATCCGGATGGATTAGCCGGAACCCGGATTCCGCTTACTTCAAGGATTATCGCGGTAGCGGACGCGTACGACGCCATGATCAGCGAGCGCTCTTATCGTACGCCCTATACCGTCGAGAAAGCCAAAGAAGAGCTGTTAAAGAATCGAGGAACCCAATTCGATCCCGAACTGGTGGACGTTTTTCTGTCGATTATCGACAAATCGAAACGGAACGCGGGAAAAGACCGCTCCGTGGCTAACAATAACGGATAAACAGCTTATTTAACTCTTACCCTGCCACCGTTTCCATTAGTTCAGTTTCCATATCGAAGAGCCGGCGAGAAACGACCCGGTTTCTGTTTCATTAAGATAACGAAAACGGCAGGAAAAGTGTCGCCGTATGATCGATTTGATGTAAAATAGAGAAGCAGGGGAAAGGCGAAGTAACGGAGACCCGTGTTAGAAGACGAAAAACGTCGTAGCGAAAGGAGGACTTATGCTTCAGAAATACCACAGAACGTATCGCCAAAACCGTCGATATCGGGTTTGGTTTGTCGTCTTCCTTGCCCTACTCACTTCGTCCATCATTTTATCGGCCGATTCTTCGAGGGTAGCGCTATCCGACGAAGAAACAGCCTGGCTGCGTGAGAATCCAGAGAAACTCGTGTTGTATTTCAATATTGAATTCCCGCCTATCGAATATCAATCGGAATCCGGAGATTTCACAGGCATGGGAGCCGATGTCCTTTCAGAAATCGAAAAACGGCTTCAGATTTCCTTTACGAAGGTGCCTTCGAATGATTGGAACGATCATCTTAACGCGCTTAGGACCGGTCGCTGCGCCGTCGCGCCGACGATCGTCGATACGGTGGAAAGACAAGAGTACATTTACTTCACCGACCCGTACGCAGTGGTTCCGGTCGTGATCATCACTTCGAAGAATACTCCCGGAATAGTCGCCTTCAAAGATTTGGCGGGAAAGAAGGTCAGCGTCGTTTCCGGATATGCCACTGAGAAGTATCTTCAAGACGAAAGCCTTCTGTACGGGATCGAGATCGTCACGGTAGAGAATGTTCAAAAAGGTCTTGAAAGCGTTTCTTTCGAGGAGACCGACGCCTTTGTGGAAAACCTGGCCGTCGCTTCTTACACGATCGGGCGTTTGGGGATCTCGAACCTTAGGGTCGCCGGAGAAACGAACTACCGGTTCGCATGGAGCATCGGCATCAGCAAGGAATACCCTCTTTTGTACAGCGCCGTTCAGAAAGCGTTGCGCAGTATTCCGAAGAACGAACTGGACGATATCCGAAACCGATGGATCGTTCTCAGTCAAAACGGACGAGTCGACCCCATGCTTCGGATGTTTGTCGGGTTTTCGCTGGGATCTTTGGTTATCTTGGCCATTAGCCTGAGTATTCTGAGCTTTCTGTTAAAACGCCGACTCAACCAAAAAGTGGCGGATTTGCGAAAGAGCGAGGAGAAGTATCGGCAAACGGCCGAAAACAGTCCTGCCGTCGTCTATCAGCTCCGCGTCGATGCCAGCGGCCATGCCTCTTTTCCTTATATCAACGAATCGATTCTGAATGTCGCCGAAGTGACAGCGGAAGCCGTAATGAACGACGCGAATGTGCTGTTGGATATGATTCATCCGGATGACAAGAACATTTACGAACAAAAATCAAAGGAGTCGGCGACAACGCTTCAACCCTTCAATTTTATTTTCAGAGCGGCCGAATCTGAGAAACCGATGTGGATGGAAGCGCATGCCACCCCCAGCCGGATGCCGGATGGTAGCATCGTCTGGGATGGCTTCTTTTTGGATATCACGGAGCGGAAAATTGCCGAAGAACGGTTGCAGGAGTCGAACGAGCGTTTAAAAACGGTCATGGACAGTATCGATTCGTGTGTCTATATCGCAGATATGGACACCTACGAATTACTCTTCATCAACGAGCACATCCTCAGATCGTGGGGTGAACAAGGAAGAGGACGGATTTGTTGGCAATCGATCCAGAAAGGCATGGACGGCCCTTGCCCTTTCTGCACAAACCATCTGCTGGTCGATGAAAACGGAAAACCAACGGGGATTTACCAATGGGAATTCCAAAACACGTTAAGCGGAAGGTGGTATGATTGCCGCGATCGCGCCATCCAATGGACAGACGGGCGTATCGTTCGAATGGAAATCGCGACTGATATCACGAAAAGGAAGTTGGCCGAAGAGGCTTTACGCGAAAGCGAGAACAAGTTCAGCGCGCTGTTTTCGGCAATGAACGAGATGGTTGCCCTTCACGAACTCGTGTTGGATGCGCAAGGGAATCCGGTAGATTATCGCGTTCTGGATTGCAACGAAGCTTATACGAAGATCACCGGAATCGAAAAGAAGATGGTCATCGGCAAGTTGGCCTCCGAGATCTTCCAGACCGATTCCCCGCCCTATCTCGAGGAATACAGTGAAGTCGCATTAACCGGAAAACCTCTTCATTTCGAGAGCTTTTACGCTCCCTTTAACAAATACTTCTCTCTCTCTATCGTTTCGACCGAGAAGAATAAATTCGCTACGATAACGGCCGATATATCTGATTCCCGAAGAGCGGAAAAAGTGATCGAGGAAAAAAACAAAGAACTTGAACAGATCATCTATGTAGCCTCCCACGATCTGCGCTCGCCCTTAGTCAATGTCGATGGATACAGCCGGGAGCTGGAATATGCGTTGGATGATTTTAAAAGGCTTCTTCGAACCGGAGAATCCGGCTCCAACGCTTTGGAAACCGTCGTCAGGTCGGCGTTACCCGATCTGGAAGAAGCGCTTCAGCACATCCGCACAAGCGCCCTTCAGATGGATTCATTGCTTAAGGGGCTCTTGCGGCTTTCTCGTTCGGGAAGAGCCGCTCTTACCTTCGTTCCTCTCGAGATGAACCTCATCGTAAAAAATGTGCTCTCTTCTATGGACTATCAAATCACGGCTTCCGAAGCGCACATCGAAGTGGAGCCATTGCCCGGATGCGTCGGGGATGAAGTGCAGATCACTCAGGTGATAACCAATTTGCTCGGAAACGCCATCAAATACCTAGACCCCGAGAGGCCGGGGAAAATACGGGTATCCGGCACAGTCGATAGGAGAAACAGCATCTATTGCATCGAAGACAACGGTGTGGGTATCGCCCCCGAACATCAGGAGAAGATATTCCAGCTCTTTCACCGTTTGAATCCGGCCAAGACCGAGGGAGAAGGGCTGGGGCTTACCATCGTGCGTCAAATCATCAACCGGCATGACGGGAAGATCTGGGTGGAATCCGAATCGGGTAAGGGCAGCAAGTTCTTTTTCTCGATACCGACGAAGAAGCAACAGGCCTTCCAAAATGGAAACCCGCCGCCGAATACCCATGCTTAGTGAAAGGAGCCGGCCCCGCTCATGGGAGAAGCGCCTTTAGATATTGGTCGTTGGTTTAACACCGCTGAAATCGGATTCTCTTATCATAAGGGCATTCGCGACAGCCGCGGGTTTTTGGCGGACATTGAGTTCATCGACGTGAACCCGTTCTTCGAGCGCCTCCTCGGCGCCGATCGAAATCGAATCATTGGGTGTCGAGCCGGAACGATTCTTCCTCCGCGCTTTCGGGCTACTCCCGACTGGGTAGCCCTCTTTGTCAACGAAGAACCCGGCCGGAGTTATCATCAATGTTGGCTTAAGTTCCCCGACACCGACTCTTCTTTTATGAGCCTATCCTTCAAAAGCGTTCAGGGGCAACCGGACCTTTTCTTTACGTTTCTTTTCAAAACCGATGGTACGGGGGGACCTCCACCGGAACTGGAAAAACGCGAAGAGCGGTGGCGCTACGCCCTGGAAGGCGGTGGTGTCGGCGTATGGGATATCAATGGCGAAACGGGAGAAGTGTACTACTCGCCCATTTGGAAAAAGATGCTGGGATACGAAGATTACGAGATCGGAAGCACGAACGATGAGTGGGAGTCGCGGATCCACCCGGAAGACCGCGAAACGATTTTTGTCGCAATTCGTTTGGAACAGTTGCGAAAAGCACCGATATCCAGGCACGAACACCGTTTACGGTGCAAAGACGGATCTTACAAATGGATCCTGTCCTTAGGAAAAACAATCAAAAGCTCACCTGAAGGCCAATGTCTTCGAGCCGTCGGAATCCATATCGATATCGGCGAAAGAAAACAGATTGAGGAGTCGCTAAAACAGAGGGAACAAGAGCTGCGCGTCATTTTGGAGACAACGAAAGACGGCTTCTGCTCCACGGACAAAAGCGGGAAATTCCTCAGCGCGAACGAGGCTTTCCTTCATATGATCGGATATTCGTTAGAAGAGCTGTTAACGTTGCGCTTTGCAGACCTGAGTGTTTTCCAAACCGAGGAAGAACTTGACGCCAGAAATCATCGTATTGAAACCAACGGTTTCGAAGTTTTCGAAACACGCTGGCGCCTAAAGAATGGGAAAACCGCATTTTTCGAGATTTCCGCTTCTTTATTGGATACTCATCCGAGGAAAATCGTTTATTTTTGCCGAGATACGACGGAACGGAAAAACATGGAAGATCAGCTGCTACTGGCGAAGAAACAGGCGGAGGCGGCCAACCAAGCCAAAACCCGTTTTCTTTCCACGATATCCCACGAGCTAAGAAATCCCTTGAACAGTATCTTGGGGTTTACCCAACTGCTATTTGATTCCTCACTCACTCCTGAACAGCAGGAACACACCCGGTATATCGCCAGCTCCTCGCGCCTTTTGCTGAACATTATCGGCGAGGTTCTCGATCTCTCGAAGATAGAGGCCGGCAAGATGGCTTTGGCCGTTTTCCCAAGCGATCTCAGAAAGGTGTGCGCCGAAGTCGTTCAGCTGCATCTTCTTCAGGCGAAGGAAAAAAGTATCGACCTTCGTTGGAATTTCGACGAACTGATTCCGGAGAGTTTGCTTTTCGACCCGTTCCGATTGCAGCAGGTACTGATGAACCTCATCGGAAATGCCGTGAAATTCACATCGGCAGGAAACGTCTCTTTGCGTGTCAGCCGAAGAGATCCGCAACGATATGACGGAAAAGAGTTTATCCGATTCGAAATAGAAGACTCAGGCATCGGAATGAGCGAAGAAGCCTGTAACAGGGTGTTTTCCGAGTACGAACAAGCGGATCCGATGATCAGTCAGCGGTATGGCGGCACCGGTTTAGGTCTCGCCATATCGAAAAAAATCCTGGATCTGATGGGGTCCTCTCTACGCGTGAAAAGCGCGCTGGGTGTCGGATCCGTCTTCTCTTTTGATCTACCGCTGGTCATGCCGAAAAAACATCATAGAAATGAAACGCTCGCAGTGCCCGCGGAGGAACCAAAGTTCGGAATCGGTCTCAAGAGAAGGGTACATGTGTTGTTGGTAGAAGACGAACCCGTGAACCTCTTATTATCCAAAAAACTGTTATCGAAGATTTCACCTGAACTCACATTCAATCAGGCAACCAATGGGGAGGAAGCGCTGGAGATCTTTTTAAAATCGCCGCCGGACATCATCTTTATGGATATTCACATGCCGGTGATGGACGGTTACCAAACAACCGTAAAAATACGGCTTTTCGAGAAACAATTCGGCAGCCACGTTCCGATTATCGGTGTTACGGCGGTTGTAGGAAAGAAGCATCTAGAGGATTGTTTGTCCTCAGGGATGGACGATGTGCTCCTCAAGCCTCTTTCCACGGCGGCGTTCGAAAAAATGCTCCGCAAGTGGTTGCTTTCGTAACGAAAACCGCGGGAGTGACGGAGCGCGAAGAAACGGCTCGGCGTTGTAAAAAAGGCGGCGCTCATGCGGTTATAATATGTTAACAATCCAGCAAGATTTTTTTGCGTTATCTATTCCATATAAGATGGTACAATAGACCTGAGAGGAGAAGCCATGAATCAAGAAGTCGTTATCCTGGTAGCCGAAGACGATGAAGGTCACGCGGGTTTGATACGGAGAAACCTGGTAAGAGCAGGCATCACGAATAAGCTGATCCTATTCAAGGACGGCCAGGAGGTCTCCGACTTTCTGTTCAAAGACGGAGACGGTCCGCATCGGGAGGTCGGGGTTTCGTATATCCTTTTGTTGGATATCCGCATGCCAAAGTTGGACGGAACAGAGGTGCTGAAAAAGGTGAAAGCGGATTCGGAATTGCGTAAGATGCCGGTGATCATGATCACAACCACTGATGATCCGCGAGAAGTTGAGCATTGCCATCTGTTGGGATGCAGCAACTATATCACGAAACCGGTGGAATACGATGCCTTTGTGAACGCCGTCCGGCAACTGGGCTTGTTCTTATCGGTTGTCCAGATTCCAAAAGTCAACGGCTCTCATTAGCCTCGATCGTCCGGCTCTCTTCGAATTTTTCTCGGCGAAGAGCTTATGAAAAGCGAACTGTTCAGAGTGTTTTCGGGAGATATCCGACCCGCTTTCTTCAAAAAGGGGGCGTTGCGGTGAAAGGGTATATGAGAATAACCGATCGCCAGGCATTTATCCGGCGGACCAGGCAAACGGCCGTCTGGATGGTTTGTCTATGCCTGATCTCGACCGGGGTTGCCGCAGAAGTGGGCGTCCGTAGGGTATTGGTTCTTCAATCTTATTACCAGGGATATCCACAAGCCGACGCGATACAGCGTGGGATCACCGATATCTTAGGATCACGCGACGGCATCGAGTTGTCGGTCGAGTATTTGGATGCCTTTCACCACTCTGACGACCGCTATATAAGCCATCTTACGGATCTATACTATCACAAATTCACCGAACCCGGAAGAAAAGTGGACTTGGTCATCGCCGTCGATTATCAAGCCTATACCTTTTGTCTGGAAGGACGCGCGAAGTTGTTTCCGGACGCATTTGTCGTGTTTTGCGGTCTCGATGAGAGCGGCCTAAAGACCCCGACGGATCCAACCTATATGACGGGAATTTTTCGAACCTACTCCCTTAAAGAAACGGTCGATATCGGCCTATCCTTCAAACCCGAAGCGGAAAATTTGGCGGTTGTCTCCGGCTCCAGCCCGGCGGACCAGGCGTTGTATGCGTCTGTCAAAGATCACCTTGCCAAATATCGCGGGGTCTTGAACCTGATCGAACTGGTCCAATTCGAGGCCCAAGCGCTCAAGGAGTTCTTGATCGGGCAACAGGAGAACACAATCGTACTCTACCTATCCTATTCTCAAGACCCGACGGGAAAGGCGTTCTTGCCCCCGGAAGGCGCCCGTCTGGCGACGGTGAATCCCCGGCTTCTGGTTTTGGCCTTGAATGAAGAAGACATCTCGAACGGAATCGTCGGCGGTAAGGTCAACCAAGGGTACGCGCAGGGGGCGGAAGCGGCGCGCGTCGCCCTTCGAGTATTGGAAGAACCAGATAAAACGAAGTTTTCTGAGATCAGCCGGGTTGAAAATCGGTACGTTTTCGATAGTGTTATTTTACGTAAGCTGGGAATCAGGAAAGAAAAGATTCCGGACGAAGCCCTATTGCTGAACAGCAATTTCGAACAACTGATAACCCAGAGGGAAGGCAGTGGGGGGCAAAGTTTCTTTAGTTACGAGATCTTCGAAGAACATAGCATGGTGATGGTTTTATCCGAACCAGAAACGGGGATCATCATCGAGGCCAACAGAAAAGCCCGAGATTTTTACGGGTATCCTGACTTAGTCGGTCAGAGCTGGGCGGACATCCTTTACGTCGAGTCCGAAGAACGCGCATCCCCCGCCGGGGTCGAAGACTTCAACCCGGATATGGATCGGCAAATACACCGGATTTCAGACGGGTCTCTCAAAAATTTGCTCGTTTATTCCTCCGAAGTGAAAATCGGGGATACACCGGTTCTGTTCTCCATCCTTTCCGATATCACCGATCAGGTGTACGCCGAAGAGACGATATTCGTGCAGGAAAAAAGGTTACGAAATATGACGATTCATACGGCCGTCTTGATGGTCAGCATCATCGCGGTGCTCATCTATTTGCTTTACAGCCGTAAACGCTCTTTTCAAGCGCTACAGAGCAGCGAACAGAAGTACCGTCAGATTGCGGAAAACGCGCCCGCGACCGTCTTTCAATTCCAGATGAGCCGGGAGGGGAGGTATTCCTTTCCTTATATCAGTACCGTCGCTTCTGAGATGACCGGTATCCCGAAGGAAAAGATTACGGAGAACGCCGCTTCCATCATGCAAATTATCTATCCGGAAGACGTACCTGAGTTCATGGTGAAGATTCGGGAATCTGCCGAAAGTTTGAGCTATTTTTTCCATGCCTTCCGCTGCAATACCCTCAAGGGAACGATCTGGATAGAGGCCCGCGCGACGCCGAATCGGTTGAAAGATGGAACGACGCAATGGAACGGTTTCCTCGTGGATATTACCGAACGGATCATTTCGGAAAAGAGAATCCAGGAGTCAAACAACCGCTTGATTACCGTTATGAACAGCATTGACGCGATCGTTTACATTGCGGATATGGAGACCTATGAACTTCTTTTCGTCAATGAAGACCTGTTGAAAGCCTGGGGAAGAGACATCATCGGGCAAACGTGCTGGAAGACCATCCAATCAGGTATGGACGGCCCTTGTCCCTTTTGCACCAATCATCTGTTATTGGATGCAGCGGGCAATCCGAAAGAGGTCTATCAGTGGGAGATTAAGAATTCAACCAACGGGAAGTGGTATGACTGCCGCGACCGGGCCATACGCTGGATCGACGGCCGGATGGTGCGCATGGAGATCGCGACAGATATCACAGAGAGGAAAGAAGCCGAAAGAGCGCTTTTCGAGAGTGAGAACAAGTTCAGAACCCTCTTCTCTTCGATGAGCGAGATGGTGGCGTTGCATGAGTTGGTTTTCGACGCACACGGGAAATTTGTGGATTACCGCATCACCGACTGCAACGAAGCCTATACGTTCCTAACCGGAATGGAAAAAGAACAAATGATTGGGAAATTGGGTTCCGAGGTTTACCGATCCGATCCGCCCCCTTTTCTCGATGATTATGCGGAGGTCGCTCTGACAGGCAAACCGAATCATATCGAGACCTTTTTCCCGTTATTTAACCGCTACCTTTCGGTTTCGATCGTCTCACCAGAGAAAAACAAATTCGCGACGGTAGCCGCCGATATTTCCGAAATCAAGCGAGCCGAAAAAACCATCGAAGAAAAGAACAAAGAGTTGGAGCAGATCATCTACGTCGCTTCCCACGATCTTCGATCGCCGCTGGTAAACGTGGATGGGTACAGTCGTGAATTGGAGTATACTGTCGATGATTTTCAGAAAGTTCTGGAAACGGGCGCCCACGGTTCAGAGAGAGTCGAAACCATCGTTCGTTCAGCTTTGCCCGACATCAACGAGGCGCTGAAACACATCCGCACCAGCGCCCGCCAAATGGATGCGCTTCTGAAAGGGTTACTACGATTGTCGCGTTCCGGAAGAGCCGCTTTGAACATCGTCGCCCTGGATATGGACGCGCTCCTCCGAGCGGTGTTGTCTTCCCTGGATTACCAGATCACAACCTCGGGGGTTCAAATAAGGCTTTCCCCTCTCCCTTCGTGTTTGGGAGATGAAATACAGATCACCCAGGTGTTCTCCAACCTCATCGGGAATGCCCTCAAGTTTCTCGATGGCCGGAGACAGGGAGTCATCACCATCACTGGGGCGGTTGAGAAAGGCTGTTCGGTATACTGTGTGGAAGACAATGGCATCGGTATCGCTCCGGAACACCAGGAAAACATCTTCCAGCTGTTTCATCGCCTCAATCCGCAAAAGACCGAAGGGGAGGGGCTGGGGTTAACCATCGTCAAACAAATCGTCGTTAGGAACGGGGGCAAGGTATGGGTTCGATCCGAGATCAATCAAGGCAGCCGGTTTTATGTCTCCTTGCCGATGAACCCTCATAAGAACTGAAAAGAAGGTTTCATCCCCGAATCGCCGACACATGTTCTGCAGATCGATGAAAGGCCCGCTCCGTATTTAAAGGAGGAATCATCATGAATGAATTTGCCGCCAAAGAACGTCAAAAGCCACGCTGTGTGCTGGTGGTGGAAGATGACGATGGTTTACAAAGATTGATCGTTCGAAAATTGCAGAAAGCCGGATACCAAACCAAAGGGGCCGTCACGGCCCACGCCGCTATCGAAATGGTTATTCAATGGAAGGAAGAGGATCCGGAACTCGTTTTGCTTCTGGATCAGAACCTTCCGGATATGACCGGCCGAGATATGTTGAATATCTTGGAAAAAAACAACATCCGCTTTCCGTTCGTCATTATGACCGGCCAAGGTGATGAACGGCTCGCGGTCGACATGATGAAGATGGGGGCGGCAGACTACCTGTTAAAAGATCTCAACCTCATCGATCGGTTGCCAGAAGTGTTTAACCGTCTATTCATCCGACTGGAGACCGAACAACGGCTCCTCGCAGCGGAAGCCCTCTTAAAAGTGGCCGCGGAAGAACATCGGATTTTACTGGATAATATACAGCCTCAGGTGTGGTACCTCACCGATCCCGATACTTACGGGGCAGTGAACGAATCCCATGCTGCGTTTCTCGGGACGAAGAAAGAGGCGCTCGAATCGAAAGAAAAGCGCCTACTGCCAGAAAACTACGTTATAGAGGCTTTTTGGAAAGGAAACGGGAAAGTCTTCGCGGGAAGTGTCGTGCAAGCGGAAGAGTGGGTCACTCATTTTTCGGGTCAGGAGCGATGCGTTTTCATCATCAAGAAACCGGTTATCGGCGAAAACGGGAAGGTAACCAGCGTGGTTTGTACCGCGGAGGACATAACGGAAAGAAAGCTTGCGGAAAAAGCGCTCCTCGAAAGCCAAGAGCAGATACGCATCCAACAGTTGAAATTTCAGGAAGAGCTGCTTTTATCGATTATCCAAATACTGGAACTTTATGATATCTATACCCGCGGCCATTCCGAAAATGTGGCGCGCTATTCCTCGCTGATCGCGCGAAAGATCAATCCCGACCCCGACTGGGCGAAAGAGGTCTATTGGGCGGGCTTGGTTCACGATATCGGCAAACTGCTGGTGCCCACCCAGATTCTGAATAAACCGGGCAGACTCACCGACGAAGAATACGAGCTCGTCAAAATGCATCCCGTATGGGGCGCCAAGGTTCTGATGACTTCCGAGAAGCTGCTGGATATCGGCCGATTCGTTCTCCATCACCATGAACGATACGACGGTCGAGGATACCCGGACGGGATCAGTGGCAACGCGATACCTTTGGCTTCCAGAATCATCTGCGTCGCCGATTCTTACGATGCGATGACCAGTCAACGATCCTATCGAACGCCATTCACGCCCCAGCAAGCAAAAGAAGAGCTGAAGAGGAATAAAAGCATCCAGTTCGATCCCGAGATCGTCGATGTCTTCCTGTCTCTCGATTCCGAATCACAG